>ERZ772812.173-NODE-173-length-66662-cov-6.389674_pt1 | contig 66662 bp, 60 predicted proteins | sample MGYA00511343_ERZ772812 | MGnify/ENA primary metagenome ERZ772812 (study PRJEB29015, sample SAMEA2737706) | human gut metagenome | biome: human gut; feature: human-associated habitat; material: faeces | place: China | collected 2012 ...
CGCGGCAGTCCCGCCCGCGAGCCGGATCTCGCCGCAGCGCGACTGCACCGTTTCGAGCAGCTTTTCGCGGCTTTCGGCGCAGAGAAGGAACATGACGCCGCGCGGCGGCTCTTCGAGCAGCTTCAGGAACGCGTTCTGCGCGGCGATGTTCATCGTGTCCGCTTCGGGAAAGATGTATACCTTGCCGTCGGCCTCGTTCGGCAGCACGGCAGCGTCCACGGCGAGCGCGCGGATCTGATCGACGGTGATCTCGCGCCGCAGCTTGCCGGACTTGTCCGCCGCGCGCTCGACGAGCGCCACGTCCGGATGGATGCCGGGGAACACGCCCTGGAACACCTTGCGGCAGTGGCGGCAAGCGCGGCAGGGCTTCGCGCCGCTGCTCTCACAGAGCGCCGCCGCCGCCATTTCCCGCGCGCGAGAGCGCGCCGCGTCTCCGTCGCCGGAGATTATATACGAATGCATCATCTTTTCCATATCGATTCAGTATACCATACACATTTTTAGTTTGACAAGCGTTTGCGAATTGAATACTATGGAAAAAACATCGTGAGGGGGGAGAATATGCGAGCCGCTATCTGCGACGACCGCGCCGAGGACGCGCAGCTCGTCGCGCAGTATGTCCGCGAATGGGGCGAGAGCCGGGAAGAGAGCGTCGCGCTCGAGATGTTCCCCTCCGCCGAGGCGTTCCTCTTCGCCTACGACGAGGACAAGAATTTTGACCTTCTGCTGCTCGATGTCGAGATGGGCGGCATGGACGGCGTGACGATGGCCAGGCGCGTCCGCGCGGAGAACACCGCCGTGCAGATCGTTTTCATCACCGGCTACACGGACTACATCGCCGAGGGGTACGACGTGGCGGCGCTGCACTATCTCGTAAAGCCCGTCCGCGAGGAAAAGCTCTTCGAGGTGCTCGTGACATCGGAGGAAATGCTGCGGGCGGAGGACCTGCCAGGTTTCTTCCGTATCCACGCCGACAGCCGCGACCTGAACTACGACAACTATTTCTCCAAAGGAAACGCGGAGCTGTCTCAGATCGAACCGTACACCTCCCATAACACCCAGCGGCTGGACTTGGACGGCATGAAGCGCCTGCTGCAGAAGCTGAAGCTCTTTGGAGGAAATTGCTGATGAACATTCTTGTCACCGGCGCGCGCGGCTTTGTGGGGAAAAATCTCGTCGCAGCGCTCCGAAACATCCGCGACGGCAAGGACCGCACCCACCCGGATCTGGACATCCGGGAAATCTTCGAATATGACACGGACGGCTCACCGGAGCAGCTTGCTGATTATGCGAAATCTGCGGATTTCGTATTCCATTTAGCAGGGGTAAACCGCCCAAAAACGGCGGAGGAATACCTCCCCGGCAATACCGGCTCTTTGGAAATACTGCTTGCCGCATTGCAAAACGCGGACAACCGCTGCCCCGTGATGCTGGCCAGTTCCGCCCAGGCCTCTCTCGTCTGGCGCTATGCGGGCAGCGAATACGGCAAGGCAAAGCTTGCCTGCGAAAAGCTGCTGCGGACCTATGCCGCCGAGGCCGGCGCGGAGGCGCTGATTTACCGCTTCCCCAACGTGTTCGGCAAGTGGTGCCGCCCGAATTACAATTCCGCCGTGGCGACGTTCTGCCACAACATTGCAAACGATCTGCCAATCACGGTCAACGACCCGGCGACGGAGCTGGAGCTGGTCTACATTGACGATCTTGTCGCGGAGCTGCTGGCAGCGCTGTCCGGCCGGGCGCACCGCTGCGATTATGACGGCCTGACGCCGGTGCCCGGCGGAGATTTCTGCTATGTGCCGGTGACGCACCGCGTGACGCTGGGCAAAATCGTCGAGCTGCTGCAATCTTTTCATGCACAGCCGGAGACGCTGCTGCTCCCGGAAATTCCGGAGGGCAGTTTTGAAAAGAAACTCTACAGCACCTATCTTTCTTACCTGCCGCCGGAAAGGACGGCGTTTCCGCTCAAGATGAATGTCGATGCCCGCGGCAGCTTCACGGAGCTGCTGAAAACGCAGAGTTGCGGGCAGTTTTCCGTGAATATCACGAAGCCCGGCGTCACCAAGGGCCAACACTGGCACCACAGCAAGTGGGAATTTTTCATTGTTGTGGGAGGGCACGGACTGATCCGCGAGCGGCGGCTGGACGCGGACGAGGTTCTGGAGTTTGCGGTCAGCGGCGAGAAAATCGAGGCCGTCCACATGCTGCCGGGCTACACCCACAGCATCACGAATCTCAGCAAGACCGATGATCTGGTGACGCTGATGTGGGCCAACGAGTGCTTCGACCCGCAGCACCCGGACACGTTCTATGAGGAGGTCTGACATGGAAAAACTCAAGCTGATGACGATCCTCGGCACGCGGCCGGAGATCATCCGTCTTTCTGCTACCATCCAGTGCTGCGACCGCTATTTCCAGCAGATTCTCGTCCACACGGGGCAGAATTACGACTACGAGCTGAATCAGGTGTTCTTTGAAGATCTGGGGCTTCGCGCGCCGGACTATTACCTGAACGCCGCCGGGGCGAATCTGGGTGAGACGATCGGCACGATCATTGCCAAGAGCTACGCTCTCATGCAGAAGGTCAAGCCGGACGCCGTGCTGGTGCTGGGGGATACCAACTCCTGCCTGTCCGTCATCGCCGCCAAACGGCTGCACATTCCGATCTTCCACATGGAGGCCGGGAACCGCTGCTTTGACGAGTGCCTGCCGGAGGAGACGAACCGCCGCATTGTGGATGTGACCTCCGACGTGAACCTCTGCTACTCCGAGCACGCTAGGCGCTATCTGAACGCCGCAGGGGTTCCCAAGGAGCGTACCTTCGTGGTGGGCAGCCCCATGGCGGAGGTGCTGCATCAGAATCTTCCGCAGATCGAGGCCAGCGACATTCACGCCCGGCTCGGCCTTGAAAAGGGAAAATATATCTTGCTCTCCGCCCACCGGGAGGAGAATATCGACACGGAGGAGAATTTCCGTTCGCTCTTCACGGCGGTAAACGCCATGGCGGCGCAATACGACCTGCCGGTGCTGTACTCCTGCCACCCGAGAAGCCGGAAACGATTGGAGGAAAGCGGATTTCAACTGGACAGGCGCGTCATTGCCCACAAGCCACTGGGCTTCCACGATTACAACTGTCTGCAGATGAACGCCTTCTGCGTCGTGTCCGACAGCGGCACGCTGCCGGAGGAGTCGAGTTTCTACCTGTCGGTCGGCAAGCCTTTCCCGGCGGTGTGCATCCGCACCTCCACCGAGCGCCCGGAGGCGCTGGACAAGGGCTGCTTTGTTCTGTCTGGCATCCATACGGAGCAGCTGCTGCAGTCCATTGACTTGGCAGTGCAGATGCAGCAAAACGGCGAATTCGGCACTCCAGTGCCCGACTATACCGCGGAAAACGTCTCCGTGAAGGTCGCAAGGATCATCCAGAGCTATACCGGCATTGTGGATCGTTTTGTTTGGAGAAAATAGTATTTCTGTCTGGCAGTCCGTTCGAGTATCCATCTCGGGCGGGCTGTTTTTTCTTTTTCCGCGCTGCAGCGATGTTTCTGGGGTATCCACGCAAAAATTTTTTTGGCTGGGTAAGTTGAAATGTATCGGAAATGTATTGTTCCTGTACCTGCAAATGTATCTTTTTTGGTATCGGGAGGGGCAGGCCGGGGCTATCGAAATGCTGCATAATTACCCCCGGATTCTGCGCCGGAATGTGACAACTTCAGGACAGTTTTGTATATGTTTTCATATCGATGAATAGCGTCCCCCATGGCATCACGGAAATGTATCTTTTTCCGTATTCAATTGTCTCATTCTTGCCTTGTGAAAATGCACATTTTTGTTTTAATTTTATCTACTATTTTGTTGAAATCGCAAAAAATATGCTTGAAAAATCGGATTTTTAGTGGTATGATACAAACGTAAGCACAACGCATCCCTTTTCCGGCTTTCAATCCTCTTAAGTAACAGGATGGATAAATATGAGTATCTCTTCTAAAAAACCGCTGTACTATCAGTTAAAGCAGACATTACTGAAATGGATCGAGGGCGGCGACTATCCGCCCGGTTCGATCCTGCCGTCCGAAAAGCAGCTGCAGGACTCCTTCGGCATCAGCCGCACGACCGTGCGCATGGCGCTCAAGGAGCTGGAGCAGGAGGGCTTCCTCGTCCGTAGTCCCGGCAAGGGGACATTCGTCGCCAGCATGAAGATCGAAAGCGGCCCGCGGCGCATTCTCAGCTTCACGCAGGAGATGCTGAACATGGGCCTTCAGGTCAGCAATCAGGTCGTCTCCCTCGAGAAGGAGCTGCCGGTGATCCGCACGGCGAACAAGCTGCAGATCCCGCAGGACCAGCCCGTCTGGCGGCTCGAGCGCATCCGCATGGCGGACTCCGTCCCCATCGCCACGGAGGTCAACTATATCCCGGCTGCGCTTGTGCCCAATATGGAGGCGCAGCTTGCGCAGAACCAGTCGTTTTATTCCTGCCTTGAGGAGGAATACGGCATCATCATCGTCTATGCGCGCGAGCGCGTGGAGTGCCGCCTTGCCAACATGCGGGAGAGCCGTCATCTCGGCATTCCGAAGGGGTCTGCGATCCTGTACGTCGAGCGCCAGACCTTCGGCTACCGCAAGAGCAGGCCGATGGAGCCGTTCCCCGTCGAGTTCGTCAAGATGTCCTACAACGCAGAGAAGTATACATTCCACCAGATCATCCGCAAGGAGTAACATCGTTGTCTGCTGCGGCCGCAGTACACATAGAGAGTTTCAGACCCACAATATCAGGAGGTAACCATGAAAACCACAAAGTGCATCGCCCTGCTTCTCGCCATCGTGATGACGCTGGCACTGTTTGCTGGCTGTTCCAACAGCCCCGCAAATGCCCCCGCCACGGACGCTCCCGCGACCGACGCCCCCAGCACCGCCCCCGACAACAGCGATAACACCGATGGAAACGACATTCCTGCCGAAGGCCTGACCTTCCCGAACCCGGTCGAAGCCCCCGAGACCATCACCACCGTCGGCCCGGACGGCAGCCCCGCTGCCTGGTATACCGAGCTGGAGCTGACGCCGGAGGAGCTGGCGCAGGTCCGCTCCATGAACCTCACCGCCTGCTTTGAGCTCATCAACGCCAGCGAGTGGGACAACGCAAACCTCATCGGCTTCCAGGATGCCTGCGAGGCCATGAACATCAAGATCGTCGGCCAGGGCTGCTGCGATCTCGACCCCATCCAGCAGAAGACGAACATGGAATCCTTCGCCGCGCTGAACCCGGACATCGTGACCTGCCAGCCGCAGGACCTCGACGTCTGCGCGCCGACGTTTGACCCACTGTGGCAGGCAGGCGTCAAGCTGACGTTCATGAGCAACGTTCCCACGGGCTACACGGCAGGCAAGGAATATGTCGGCGCTATCACGGACTCCATCGTCGACATGGGCATCGACAGCGCCGAGATGATGGCTGATGCCATCGGCGGCGAGGGCGAGATCCTCGCCATCACGGTCGCCGACGTCAACTACGTCTGCAACACCCGCGACGACGCCTTCCTCAAGACCATCGCCGAGCAGTATCCGAACATCACCGTCGCCGAAGTCGGCGGCTTCTCCTCCCCGAACGAAGCAGCGCAGATCACCTCCGCTCTGCTGACGAAGTATCCGAATGTCAAGGGCATCTTCGTCTCCTACTCCACACCGTGCATCGACGTTCTGCAGACCGTGAAGGCCCTCGGCCGCACCGACATCAAGATCGTCACCATGGACCTCGACACCACCTGCGCGCTCGATATGGCACAGGGCGGCAACATCGTCGGCATCGCCTGCGATATGCCGTATGCCATGGGATACGGCCGCGCGCTGATGGCCGCCTATGCCTGCATCGGCAAGGAGTGCCCGGGCTATGTCACATCCCCCTCTTTCAAGGTCACCCGCGAGAATCTGCTTGAGGGCTACCGCACCTCCCTCGGTATCGAGGCTCCCGCTGACGTTCAGGCCGCTCTGAACGGCTGATAACCAACGCCGGGCGGTGTTTTCCCGCCCGGCGTTTTTCGATCCCATTCCGCTGTATGGCACAGCGACCCGAAATGAGGTAACGCAAATGTCCGAAACACAAACCGCTGTCAACGCGATCGAAATGCATGGCATCGTGATGGAATTCTCCGGCGTCCGCGCGCTGGACGGCGTTGATTTTTCCCTGCGGCAGGGACAGGTCATGGGCCTTGTCGGCAAAAACGGTGCGGGCAAGAGCACGCTGATGAAGATTATCAACGGCGTCTATACCCAGACGGCAGGCACCGTCCAGTTCTTTGGCAAGAACATTGATAAATCCGTTTCCGTCCGGGAACGTGAGCAGACCGTCGCCATGATCTACCAGGACTACAGTCTGGTCGGCGAAATGACGGTCGCAGAAAATATATTTCTGAACGCAGAACCGATCCGCGGCGCGCTGATCTCCGACCGCGACTGCATTCGGAAGGCCGCGGAATTCTTCCGCGATATGGGCATCCGTATCGATCCGCGGCAGAAGGTCAAGTCCCTCTCCACCGGCGATATGCAGATGGTCGAGATCGCAAAGGCCATCATGAAGCAGACGAAGATCATCCTCATGGACGAGCCGACCGCCGCGCTCGACGCCGAGGCCACGACAAAGTTCTTTGAGATCATCGAACGTCTGAAAAAGCAGGGCTACTCCATCGTCATCAGCACCCACCACCTGCAGCACATTCTCGATATCTGCGACGCCGTGACGATCATCCGCGACGGCAGGGCCTGCATGGCAAAGGAGATCCGCGACACAACGCTCGAGGAGATCATCGCCCAGATGCTCGGCGAGAGCGGCTTTCAGGCCGTGAAGAGCCGCAAGCCGCAGGATTTTGACGGTCTGACACCGCTGCTCGAGGTGAAGGACGTGACCTCGAAGGTCATTCCGGAGCCTCTGAGCTTCACCGTCCGCCCGGGCGAGGTCGTCGGTCTGGCCGGTCTGAAGGGCGCCGGGCGCACGGAGATCTTCAATGTGCTGTTCGGCATCGACCCGGCGCGCAGCGGTGAGATCCGGCTGGACAGGAAAAAGCTCCGCGTCCGCCAGCCGTGCGACGCCATCCGCGGCGGCATTTTTCTTGTCCCGGAGAACCGCCACACACAGGGCCTGTCCCTGATGCACAGCGTCTATGACAATTCCCTGCTCCCGCTGCTCCCCATGCTGAGCAAAAAGCGCTTTTTCATTGATGACAGGCAGGGCGCGCAGATCGTGCAGGAGATCATTGAAACCATGCAGGTCAAAACGCCGGGCAGCGACATCGCCATCAGTAAGCTCTCCGGAGGCAACCAGCAGAAAATCGTCGTCGGCAAGGCACTCGAGAGCCATCCGAAGATCCTGCTGCTCGACGACCCGACCTACGGCGTGGACATCCATGCCAAGGGCGACATCACCGCTGCGATCACCCGCTTCACGGACGCGGGCGGCGGCGTGGTCTTCGTCTCCTCCGAACTGACGGAGATGATTGAAAACTGCGACCGCATCCTGCTCATCAAATACAACCGCATCGTCGGAGAGCTTCGTGACGTTCCCCGGCTCGGATCAACGGAAGACAGCCTGATGGCTGCGATTCAATAGGAGGACCGCCATGAAAACGAAGATCTCCGCGCGCAAATTTCTTTCGAAGTACATGATCTATCTCGCCTTTGTCGCCCTGCTGATCGTCTTTTCCCTGACGCTCCGCAATGTCGGCAACGGCTTTCTGGATATGGGCAACGTCTGGAACATCATCCGGCAGACGGCGCTCATCGCCATTCTCGGCGTCGGCATGACCTATGCCCTCGGCGCAGGCCAGATCGACCTGTCCGTCGGCTCCGTCGTCGGCCTGACGTCCCTCGTGACGGCCTGGACCGTGCAGGCCGCAGGCCTCATCCCAGGCGTGCTGGCCGGTCTGGCCGTCGGCGCTGTCGTCGGCGCGATCAACGGGGCGCTCATCGCATGGGTAAAAATCCCGCCCTTTATCGCTACGCTCGGCACGCAGATCCTCTTTGCCGGTGTTTCACGCACGGTCTCCGGCCTGAAATCCGTCCCCATCACAAACATGACGTTCAACTTTGTGTTCGGCGGCGGCGACTTCGGCGGCGTTCCCGTGCTGCTTCTCTGGATGGTCGTGATCGTGGTCGTTGGCCAGCTCTTCCTGCGCAAGCGCCCGTTCGGACGTCAGGTCATCTCCGTGGGCGGCAACCCCAAGGCCGCGCTCTATTCCGGCGTGCGCGTCAAGCTGACGATCTTCAAGGTCATGCTGCTCTCCGGCGTACTTGCGTCGCTGGCCGGTATTCTCTGGGCCGGACGCTTCGGCGGCGGCCGCTACTCGCTGGGCGAGGCGGAGGAGACCTCCGCGATCGCAGCGACCGTTCTGGGCGGCACGAGCATCAACGGCGGCAAGGCCTCCGTGGCGGGCGCCTGCGTCGGCGCCGTCATGCTCGGCATGATCAACAACGCGCTCGTCATGTATGGTCTGGACGTCTATCAGCAGATGGTCGTCCGCGGCCTCATCATCCTCGCCGCCGTTGCCTTCACCGTCAACGCGGAGAAGGACGCCTGAGCGGGAGGAGCCTATGCTGGATATCATTGGAGTCGGCGATACAAACGTCGACGTGATGATCCGCGTTCCGCGCATTGCCTCGCATGACGAGAAGGTGCGCGGGCAGCTGCTCGGGAATTTCCCCGGCGGGATCATCGGAAACTTCTGCTGCGCCGCAGCTGCCTTCGGAGCGAAGGCCGGTGCCGTCTGCAAGGTCGGGATGGACGGCTACGGCGAGCTGGCAAAAAGCGACCTGCAGCGCCGCGGCGTCGATGTCAGCCATATGGTCGTCGATCCCGCCTGTGAGACCTATTTCTGCATGGTCCTGCTGGATGACACCGGCGAAAAGGCGCTGACCATTGTGGAGACGTCCGGCTTTCTGCCGAAGCCGGAGGAGGTCGACCTTGCCTATCTGAAAACCGCAAAGCGCGTTCACATGACCTCTCTGGACATGACCCTTGCCGCTCATGTGGCGCAGGCGCTGGACGGTACGCAGACGCTCCTGTCCATGGACATCGAGGCAACGGCGGGAACTGCGCCCGCCGCCGTGTGGGACAGCGTCCTGCAGCGCGTGGACACAGCATTCCCGAATGAAGCCGGTCTGGCTGCTCTGACGGGCTGCACCAATCTGGAAGCAGGCGCACGGCAGCTGCTGGCGCGCGGCGTTCGGACCGTTGTGGTCACCTGCGGAGAAAACGGAGCATGGGTCTTCCGCAAGGGATATTCCCACCACTGCCCGGCATTTTCCGTCCCGGTGCAGGACACGACTGGCGCGGGCGACTGCTTCAACGCGGTCTTCCTCTCCGGCCTTGTGGAGGGCTGGACCATGGAGCGCTGCGCCCAGTATGCCTCTGCAGCAGCTGCCATCGCCATCGGCGCGGTCGGCTCGCGCACAAAGCTCCCGTCCCGCGCAGAAACGGAGCAGTTCATTCTGGAAAAGGGGGAAGCACTATGCAGCTGAGAGCCGGTATTTACCCCAGCCGTCATCCGGAGCAGACGGACGGCTGGCGCATCCTGTGCGAGCAGGAAAAGACCCCGCATTTTCTGACGACGGAAAGGCCGGACTGCCCGGTCCTGCTGTGCGAGGGCGAAACGCCCGTCTGGCTTCCCGACTATCTGCAAGAGGGCGGCATCGCCGTGCTCTCCGGCATGCATCCGGAGGAGCTTCCCTTCCCCACGGACTATATCGGCACGGCGGCGCTCGAATTTGCCGACCTGGCGGAGCTTGACTGCGGCACGCCGCGCATTGCGAGCCTCGTCCCCGTCTATGCGGGCAGCGGCCTCGGCCTGCTTCGCCTGCATGAGAGCCGCAAGATCAAATGCGGTCTGCACCCGGATGAATACCCCGCCATTGTCTGGCAGAGTGTCGGAAAGGGCGGCTGCTGGTATACGGGGATCCCGTTCTCGGAGCTCATCTGCGCACTGGGCGACACCCTGCGCCGGACAACGCCGGATTCCGACTTTACCGAGCGCATCACATCGGTGGACAAGCACCTGCTGCTGCGCGCCATGCGGGAGCTGCTCATCCGCTCCTATGGCAAACGCGGCCTGCCGTATGTCTACCTGCACTATTACCCAGGAAATTATCAGTCCGTCTTCGTGTTCCGCGTGGACATTGACGGCATTTACGGCGACCATCTCCGCCGCATCAGCGATGCCGCGAAAAAGGCCGGCATCCGCGTGACGTTCTATACGAACAAATCGCTCTGTGAGCCGGAAGCCGAGCATCTGCGGGACATCGACCCGAGCCACGACATCGGCTGCCACGCCGATATCCACAATCTGTTCACCACGCAGGAGGAAAACTTCCGCAACGTGCACGACTGCCGCGCATGGATGAAGGAGCTGGGCATCGACTATACGACCGGCTTTGTCGCACCGCGCGGCATGTGGAACTTTGCTCTGAACCGGGCGCTGGTGGAAGACGGCGTCACCTATACCTCGGACTTCGGCTATGCCGTTTTCGGGCTCCCCTTCTATCCCTATGACCACGGCACGCGTATGGCAGTCAAGCAGCTGCCGGTCGACCCGTTCTCCACGGAGCGCGCCGTTGCCAAGGCCGAGGAGGAGGGCACGGCGCTGCCGGAGGGTTCTGTGACGGACTATTTCTGCCGGTCCGTGCGCCGTCAGGCAGAGGCAGGACTTCCCGTCATCCTCTACAGCCATCCGCAGCACTTCGGCCTGCTGGCCGAGGAGACATTCCCGCGTCTGGCCGAGGCCGTCCGTGCTCTGCCGCTCTGGCATGCTACGATGGGCGAGCTGGACGCATGGTGGCAGAAGCGCGACGGTGCGGACTACGCTGCCTTCTGGGAGGACAGCCTCACCGTGACCGGAGACCTGCCGGAGGACGTCAGCATCCGTGTGATCGAGCCGAAAGGAGAATAATCATGTTTGTTGTCCCCTGCAAATGGCGGGAGCTGCTCCCGCCGGAGGCGCAGGAGCGCTTTGACGACGTCAACGAGCAGCGCGTCCTCGGCGCAAGCAGCCATATCCGCATCATCGGAGACATTTTCCTCAGCATTGCCGAAAACGGCGCGGACGATCCCCTCCCCCTGCTCCGCGGCATCGCTGACCACTTTATCGCAACGCGCGGCGAGTCCAGTCAGGCCATCACGAATGCCATTGGCCTCATGCTGCGCAATGTGCACGGCAGCAGCTGGGCAGAGCTTGCACAGAGCATCCGGGAGGGCGTAGAGCGCTACCGAGCGGAGGCCGCAAAGGATCTGGAAAAGATCCGTTCCCTGCTCTGGACCGTTCTGGAAGGCAAAAGGACGCTGCTGCTCTATGACTATTCCAGTACCGTGGCGGCAATTTCCGCTCTGGGGCAGGAGCATGGCGTTTCGTTCCGCTGCATCGTGCCCGAGAGCCGTGCGCTCGACGGCGGCAGGCCCTATGTCGCACCGCTGCTCCGCGCTGGGCACAGCGTCCATGTCATTCCGGACTGCGCGCTGTATCAATATATTCCGGCATGCGATGCCGCCTTCATCGGCTCCGAGACGTACTATCCGGACGGAACATGCTTTAACACGGTCGGCTCCGAGCTGACGGCCCTGCTGTGCAGCCGGTTCCATGTGCCGTTCTATGTGCCGACGCCCCTGCTGAAGCTCGACCTGCGTGCGCTGGACGGCTATCGAAAGAAGCCGATTCTCGACGATCACCGCCAGCGCATCGGCGGCAGCTGGACGGCCGACGAAACGGCAGGCGTGGACTTCGTCTGCCCGGAGCTTGTGGCCATTGCACCGGAGTTCATCACCGCTTATATCACAGAGGCAGGCATTCTTCCGCCGACGGCCATGTATACCGCCGGGCTGAACTATGCTGCAAAACTGGGAGGTGCGAACACATGAAGGGCAGAGTCATCGGCATGGTGCAGACCCGTCCCCTGCCCGGCAGCTACCGTAACCGGGGTGAGCGTATCGACTCCATCACGGAGCAGGCGCTGGAGGAGACGCGCATACTGGCCGAATGCGGCGTGCAGAGCGTGATCCTGCAGAATATGGGCGACATGCCGGTCCGGCAGCAGTCCGCGCCGGAGGCCATCGCCTATCTCAGCGTTGTGGCGCAGGCCATCCGGCAGAGCTTCCCCGCGCTGTGCCTCGGCGTGCTCGTCAACTGGGACGGCGTGGCCGCGCTGGCTGTGGCGGATGCCGCCGGAGCGGACTTTGTGCGCGTGGAGCATCTGTACACCGGTGCAGAGGTCACAAGCGCCGGACTGCTGCAGGGCCAGTGCTGCGAGATCACCGCACTGAAACGGAAGCTGGGGACGGACATTCCCGTCTATGCCGACGTCTGGGAGCGCCACGGCATCCCGCTGTGCCCCCAGCCGCTGGACGAAGCGGCCTGGCAGTGCGTCCACGAGGCGTTTGCCGACGGTCTGTTCCTCTGCGGGAAGAACGCGCAGGAGAGTCTGTCCATGGCCCGGCAGGTACGGCAGCGCGTTCCCGGCATCCCGCTGTTCCTCGGCGGCGGCGCAACGGGAGACAACGTTCGCGTGCTGCTGCAGGAATATGACGCCGTCTGCGTAGCGACCTGGATCAAAAACGGCGACATGCGCAATCCGGTCGACCCGGATCGCACACGTTATTTTATGGAGCAGGCCGCTCTGGCAGAGGTAGGCACATGAAGATCATCGCGGTTCCGAATTATGAGGCTCTGAGCTGCTGCGCCGCGGACATCGTTGAGGCGCAGATCAGGCAAAAGCCGGACACCTGCCTCGGCACCGTGACCGGCAGCTCGCCCGAGGGCATGTACCGCGAGCTGGTCCGCCGCCACCGGGAGGAGGGGCTGGAGCTTTCCCGCATCCGCGCGGTCAACACGGATGAATATGCCGGTCTCTCCGGCACGCATCCGCAGTCCTATCACTACTATCTGGAGGAGCATTTCTTCCGTTCCTGCGGCATCCCGTCGGAGCACACGGCGGTCCCGCAGGGCGATGCAGCCGCCCCGGAGGCCGAGTGCCGCCGTTATGAAGCACTCTGTCGCTCCCACCCGGCCGATCTGCAGATCCTCGGCGTCGGCCACACCGGCCACATCGGCTTCAACGAGCCTGCAGATGATTTTCCGGAGCTCACGCACCTTGTGGACCTTGCCCCGCAGACGCTTGCCGCGAATGCTCGCTACTTTGACGACCCGGACACCATGCCCCGGCAGGCTATTACGGTCGGTCTCGGTGTGCTGATGCAGGCAAAGCGCATCCTGCTGCTCCTCAGCGGCAGCGGAAAGGCGGAGATCACAGAGCGCCTGCTGTGCGGCAGGATCGTGCCGCAGGTCCCGGCGACTATTCTGCGGCTGCATCCCGATGTGACGGCCGTCATCGATGAGGACGCCCTGCAGCTCGTGCGCGCGCACGCGCCGAACCTGATTCCATAACGAAGCGGCCCGGACATTTGTCCGGGCCGCTGCAGACTGTCAAAGAACCTGCCCAGCTGAAAGTTTCGGAGGGAAGAAAAGTGTGAAAGGAAACCGTCAGGGTGTCCTTTCACGTTACATAACCAGCCGCAGCGGCAGAATTGCAAAATAAGAGCAAAATTATATTTTGCAATTCTGGAAGCAGCTTGGGAAAAAAGCCCCAGAGGGACTTTTTGACAAGCTGAATCATCACCCCTTGCGTTTCGGGCGAAAACAGAATATAATGATGTCGACGAAACCGAGCGCGTGGCGCATGGAGGAACCATGAATATTTTTCTGACGCTTGCCTTCCTGTTTTTCATCGGTGCAACGCTGGGCTGGGTGCTGGAGCTGCTGTTCCGCCGCTTTTTCTCTTCGGCGAACCCGGAGCGGAAGTGGATCAATCCCGGCTTCTGCGTTGGGCCGTATCTGCCGCTGTATGGCTGCGGTCTGTGCTTTCTCTACCTGATCGCCTCGCTGGAGCAGTTCAGCATCATCCGCGACCCGTTCTGGAATCGCGTGGTCCTGTTCCTGATCATGGCGGTGTGCATGACCGTGACGGAATATTTCGCCGGTCTCATCGCCCTCAAGGGCTTCCATGTCCGCCTGTGGGACTACAGCAAGCAGTGGGGCAACATTCAGGGTCTCATCTGCCCGAAATTTTCGCTGGCCTGGGCCCTTCTCGGCGCGGCGTATTATTTTCTGATCCATCCGCGTATCCTGCACGCTATTGACTGGCTTTCGCGCAATCTGGCGTTCTCCTTTGTCATCGGCCTGTTTTACGGCGTGTTCCTCATCGACGTCGTCTACTCCACGAAGCTCATCCACCGCATCAAGAAGCTCGCGGATGAGAATGAGGTCATCGTCAAGTATGAAAACCTCAAGGCACACGTCCGCAGCGTGCACGACCGCTCCGCGCAGAAGGCAAGCTTCTTCTTCCCACTGCGCTCGGAGCGCCCCTTGAACGAGCATCTGCGCGAGCTGCGTGAAACGCTGGAGCAGCGCCGCCGCACGGGAGGGAAAAAGCATGCCGGATGACCGCAAAGAGCTCATTGCAGCCGCGGCAGGGCGGCTGCTCCTGCGCCGGGACGGCAAAAAGCTGACCGTGACGGATATTGTGAACGAATGCCATATCACAAGACAGACGTTCTACTATCATTTTGAGGATATCCCGGATCTGCTGCTGTGGATGATGAAGCGAAACCTGAAGCGCAACATGCAGGAGGCCTCCATGCAGAGCACGCCGGAGGAGAGCCTGAAATACCTGATCACGCTGTCGCTCAGCTCCCGTCTGTTTGTGGAAAAGGCCATGCACGCCGGCTATCGGGAAGAGCTGGAGCGGCTCGTGATGCAGTCGTTCAACTCGCTCATCGAGCGCATCCTGCGGCGGTGGCATTTCCCGCCGGGCTGTACGCGCGAGCAGATGAGCCTGATGCTGCGCTACCATCTCAATGCTGTGGTGGGCCTGATGCGCAGCTGGACGGAGGAGGACTCGGCGCACATCGACGAGACCGTGCGCGATATCTACCGGATGATGGCAGCCAGCATGAACGCCTTTGCGCCGGGCGGTGCGACGCGCCTGCCGGAAAAATTGAAGGATTGAAGGATTTGACAGCTGAGTCGAAGTGTAAAAAACCTTTACACTTCGGCTTTTTTGTCTATACAGGCCTGCGAAAGTGTAAATTGCGTTTTCCGGGCCGACGGGGTAAAATACGGAAGCAAACGGAAAGGAGTGCTGGAACATGGAACAGGACGTGCTGGCGGGAAAGCTGGCGGAGGTTGACGCCCAGCTTGCGGGCGTGCATGCAAAGCTGCAGTCAGCTGCGCAGATGGAGAGCACAGAGCTGAATTCCGCCATTGCGCAGACGCGCGAGGAGACGGAGCAATGCGCCCGTGCGCTTGCGGAGCGCCTGCGCCACAGCCGCGCGCATCAGGTCGGCGAGATCGCCGATGCGTTTGAGGAGATCCGGAAAATTGTCCGCCGCGTGCAGACCGAGGTCCGCCGCGGCGATGAGAGCGGAGAGGAGATGCAGCTCCTCTTTGCGGAATATGCGATGGACTTTGCCATGCAGGCGGCGCGCCATGCGCTGCTTGTGGCGCTCGAGGCCATCCGGGATGAACAGAGGAAAGGAAGTGCTGCAGAATGAAGGAAGTCAAATCACCGAAAAAGCCCCTGCTGTATTACTACGGCATCGTGCTTCTGATCATTGCGCTGTTCAATCTGCTCGTAACGCCGCTGCTGAACCGCCGCAGCATCGAGGAGGTCGACTACGGCACGTTCATGAGCAAGATCGAGGCCCAGCAGATCGAAAAGGTCGAGATCGACGACGATGAGATCTATTACACGGAAAAGGGCGGCAAGACCGTCTACTGCACGGGCATCATGGACGATCCGGGCCTGACGGAGCGGCTGTATGCCTCCGGCGCGACGTTCAGCCGCGATGTGCAGAAGACGATGTCGCCGCTGCTGAGCTTTTTCCTGACGTCCATCGTGCCGCTGCTGCTGTTCCTGGCGCTTGGCCGTTATGTGGGCAAGAAGCTCGTGGAGCAGGCGGGCGGCAAGAACGCTATGGCCTTCGGTAAGAGCAACGCCAAGGTCTATGTGCAGTCCACGGCCGGTATCCACTTCAGCGATGTGGCCGGTGAGGACGAGGCCAAGGAGAGCCTTGCGGAGATCGTCGATTATCTGCACGATCCGAAGAAGTACACCGATGTCGGCGCCTCCATGCCAAAGGGCATCCTGCTCGTCGGCCCTCCGGGAACCGGCAAGACCATGCTGGCCAAGGCTGTCGCGGGTGAGGCGAATGTGCCGTTCTTCTCCATTTCCGGCTCGGAATTCGTTGAGATGTTCGTGGGCATGGGCGCATCAAAGGTGCGCGATCTGTTCAGTCAGGCCAAGGAAAAGGCCCCGTGCATCGTGTTCATCGATGAGATCGATGCCATCGGCAAAAAGCGCGACGGTCAGTTCGGCGGCAATGACGAGCGTGAGCAGACCCTGAACCAGCTGCTGACCGAGATGGACGGCTTCGAGGGCAACAACGGCGTGATGATCCTCGCCGCGACGAACCGCCCCGAGTCGCTCGATCCGGCGCTGACGCGTCCGGGCCGCTTTGACCGCCGTGTGCCGGTCGAGCTGCCGGACCTGAAGGGCAGAGAGGCCATCCTGCGCGTGCATGCGCGCAAAATCCGTGTGGGCGACGATGTGGACTTCCACACCATCGCGCGTATGGCGGCGGGCGCTTCCGGCGCAGAGCTTGCCAACATCATCAACGAAGGCGCGCTGCGCGCCGTGCGCGACGGCCGCAAGACCGTCACGGAGGCGGACCTCGAGGAGAGCATCGAGACCGTCATCGCGGGTTATCAGAAGAAAAACGCCGTGCTGTCGGATCATGAAAAGCGTGTCGTGTCCTATCATGAGATCGGCCACGCGCTTGTGGCTGCCCTGCAGACGGACTCCGCGCCCGTGCAGAAGATCACGATCATCCCGCGCACGTCCGGTGCGCTGGGCTACACCATGCAGGTCGAGCAGGGCGAAAAGAACCTGATGACCCGCGGCGAGCTTCTGGCCAAGCTGGCCACGCTGACCGGCGGCCGCGCGGCCGAGGAGGTCGCGTTCGGTGAGATCACGACCGGCGCTTCGAACGACATCGAGCAGGCCACGCGCATCGCGCGCGCCATGATCGCGCAGTACGGCATGACGGATGAATTCGACATGGTCGCCATGCAGACCACGCGAAACCAGTATCTGGGCGGCGATACGTCCATGAGCTGCTCGGAGCAGACGCAGCGCGAGATCGACCGCAAGGTCGTTGAGCTGGTCCGCACGGAGCATGAGCGGGCGCACAGCCTGCTGACGGAGCACCGCGCGCTGCTGGATCAGCTGGCACAGGTGCTGTATGAAAAGGAAACGATCACCGGTGAAGAATTCATGCGGATCCTTCACGCGGCGCAGAAGGAGGAAGAGCATCATGCGTGACCGTTCCGGCTTTGGCTGGCTGGCGCTCATCGTCAGCATCCTGCTCGTGCTGCTCGGCATTGCGACCTTTATCTGGCCGGAGGCGGCGCTCGAGAGCTTTGTGATGGTCTATGGCGTACTTGCCGTGGCCACGGGAATCATGGACATTGCGTTTTATGCGCGCGTGGAGCGCCATACGGGCTTCGGCCCGATGACGGCGCTTGTCAGTGGTATTCTGAGCGTGATGTGCGGCTTCATGCTGCTGGTCTATCCCTCTGCCGGGCAGTGGGCCATGACCCTGCTGTTCCCGTTGTGGTTCCTGACGCACTGCATCTCCAACCTGACGCACTTGAACTGGGTGCGCCTCGTTGCGGGCCGCGTGAACTATACGATCTCGCTCGTTCTGAACATCCTCGGCATCATGCTTGCGACGCTCATGCTGCTGCACCCCGTGCTGTCGGCCGTTTCCATGAGCCTGACGATCGGCTTCTATCTCATCCTGCTGGGCGTGGACGGCATCGTGCTGGCGCTCAGCGGTATGGGCAGATAATTTCTGGAAGGAAATCCTGTTATGCTTAGACTACTCAAACAAATGAAGGCGAAACAGTGGATCATGGCGCTGCTGTGCGTTGCACTTATTCTGGGCCAGATCTACTTTGACCTCCGCCTGCCGGATTATATGAGCGATCTGACCGTGCAGATCAAAACGCCGGGCAGTACCGTTTCGGACGTGCTGCACACCGGCCTTGAGATGCTGGCCTGCACGCTCATCAGCGCGGTAATGGCCATCCTCTGCGGCTATCTCAATGCACAGGTCGCGGCAGGCTTCAGCTATCACATCCGCGAAAGCGTGTTCCAGAAGGTCGCGGACTTCGGCCAGAAGGAGATGCTGGAATTCTCCGTGCCGAGCCTCATCAACCGCACGACGAATGATATCACGCAGATCCAGATGTTCGTTGCCATGGGCATGCAGACCATGATCAAGGCCCCTGTCATGGCCGTGTGGGCGGTCATTAAGATCGTCAACAAGAGCTGGACGCTGTCCGTGATCACGGCGGGCTTTGTCGTGGCACTGCTGGCCCTGATGCTCATCGTCGTCCTCGTCATTCTGCCGCGGGTCAAGCGCGTGCAGAAGCTGACGGATAACATCAACCTCATTTCCCGGGAAAATCTGACCGGCATCAGCGTGGTCCATGCCTACAATGCCGAGGAATACCAGGAGGACAAGTTCGAGAAGGCCAACGATGTTCTCATGCGCACGCAGCTGTTCAACCAGCGCGCCATGGCGCTGCTGATGCCGGCGGTCGGCCTAGCCATGAACGCCCTGTCGCTGACGATCTACTGGGTCGGCGCGGCGATTGTGAACCGCGTATCTGCAACGGACCTTGCCGGGCGCATTTCGACATTCGGCGATATCGTGGTGTTCGGCACCTATGCGACGTATATCATCATGTCGCTTATGATGCTCGTCATGATCCTCGTTCTGCTGCCGATGGCGCAGGTCTCTGCCGTCCGCATCAACGAGGTGCTCGATGCGCCGATCTCCCTGCATGAGGGAAAGATGACCGAAGCGCCGGAGCAGGGGACCGTGGAATTCCGCGATGTCTCGTTCCGCTATCCGTCCTCGTCCGGCGACGTGCTCGAGCATGTGAGCTTCCGCGCAAACAAGGGCGAGACCGTCGCCTTCATCGGCGCGACCGGCAGCGGCAAAACGACGCTTGTCAGCCTTGCGGCCCGCTTCTATGACGCAACGGAGGGGCAGGTGCTCATCGACGGGCAGGATGTCCGCAGCTACAGCTTCGATGCGCTCTACGACCGCATCGGTTATGTGACGCAGCGGGCCATTGTGTTTGCGGGCGACGTGCGCAGCAATGTGCTGTTCGGCGAAAGCAGCGCCCCGCAGGACGACGAGTCCGTGCAGCGCGCGCTCTCGCTGGCGCAGGCCACGGAATTTGTGGACAAGCTGCCCGGCAAGCTCGATGCGCCGATCGCACAGGCGGGCGCAAACGTCTCCGGCGGCCAGAAGCAGCGCCTTTCCATCGCGCGCGCACTGGCCCGCAAGCCGGAGATCCTCATCTTTGATGATTCGTTCTCCGCGCTGGATTACCGCACCGATGCCAGCCTCCGCGCCGGTCTGGCGCGCGAGCTGAGCGACACGACCTGCCTGATCGTGGCGCAGCGCATCGGCACGATCCGCCATGCCGACCGCATCGTCGTGCTGGACGAGGGCCGTGTGGCCGGAATCGGCACGCACGACGAGCTGATGAAGAATTGCGGTGTTTATCGCGAGATTGCCATGTCGCAGCTCTCTGCGGCAGAGCTGGAAAAGGAGGGAGTCTGATGGCAATGGGACCGATGGGCGGGCGCGGCATGCGTCCTGCCGAAAAGAGCAAGCGCGGCCTGCGCGGCGTGCAGCGTGAGCTGTTCTCCTATTCCGAGAGGATCAAGCTCCCGATGCTGATTGCGCTGGTGCTCGCGGCCGCGGGCGCGGTGCTGACGATTCTCGGACCGAATCAGCTCAGCAAGATCACGAATCTGATCTCCGATTCCCTGGCAGGGGAGATCGACCTTGCGGCCATTGGCCGCGTGGCGGGCGTGCTGCTCGGCATCTATGCGCTCAGTGCCCTGCTGACCTATATCGAGCACTATATCATGGCGACCGTGACGCTCGGCCTCTCCAAGCAGATGCGCCGCGACCTGTGCGCCAAGATCAACCGCGTGCCCATGAGCTGCTTCAACCGCATTGCGCACGGCGATATCCTCAGCCGCGTGACAAACGATGTCAGTACGCTGCAGCAGGCTCTGTCCAACAGTCTGCCGTCCATGATCAGCGCCGTGGCCCAGCTTACGGGCTGCGTCATCATGATGTTCGTGACGGAGTGGCGCATGGCGCTGGCTGCCATCGCAGCGACGATGATCGGCTTTGTGTTCATGTTCATCATCATGAAGCGCTCGCAGAAATACTTTGTCGACCGGCAGGAGAGCCTCGGCACGCTGAACGGCTATATTGAAGAAATGTATTCCGGCCACGACGTTGTGCGCATTTCGCGCGCGAATGACAGGATCAAGGAGACGTTCCGCGGCATGAACCGCGCCGTCTATGAGGCGAACCGCAAGAGCCAGTTCCTGTCCGGCATCATGCAGCCGCTGATGAACGTCATCGGCAACCTCGGCTATGTCGCCGTGTGCGTGCTGGGCGCTGCACTCGTGATGAACGGCAGCATCAAGTTCGGCGTCATCACGGCCTTCATCCTCTATGTGCGCCTGTTCACCTCGCCGCTGACGACGATCGCGCAGGGCATGACGCAGCTGCAGTCCGCCGCGGCGGCGGGCGACCGCGTGTTTGATTTCCTGCAGGAGCCGGAGCTGCCGGACGAGTCGAAGAATCTGCCCGCGCCGCAGCCGGTGCGCGGTGAGATCGAGTTTGACCACGTCTGCTTCAGCTACCCCGATCACCCGGAGAAGACGATCATCCATGATTTCTCTGCCCATGTTGCGCCGGGGCAGAAGGTAGCCATCGTCGGTCCGACCGGCGCCGGAAAGACGACGATGGTCAATCTGCTCATGCGCTTCTATGATCTGGACGGAGGCGACATCCGCATCGACGGTATCTCCACAAAGGATATGAGCCGCGAGGAGGTGCACGGCCTGTTCGGCATGGTCCTGCAGGATACCTGGATGTTTGAGGGCACGGTCCGCGAGAATCTTGTCTACAACAGGACCGGCGTTTCGGATGAGACGCTGGAGCGCGCCTGCCGCGCCTGCGGCATCTATCACTTCATCGAGACGCTCCCGCACGGGTTTGACACGGTTCTCCGCGAAAACGTCGCCATTTCTGCCGGACAGAAGCAGCTGTTCACCATTGCCCGCGCCATGGTGCAGAACAGCCCGATGCTCATCCTCGATGAGGCAACGTCCTCCGTCGATACCCGCACCGAGCTTTTGACGCAGCGGGCCATGGATGCACTGACGGAGCACCGCACGAGCTTCGTCATTGCCCACCGCCTCTCGACGATCAAGAATGCGGACCTCATCCTCGTGATGAAGGACGGCGACATCATCGAGCAGGGCACGCACGAGAGCCTGCTGGCCGCAGGCGGCTTCTATGCCGATCTCTATAACAGCCAGTTCGAGCAGGCGTCCTGAAACAGTCTCCGGAGCTTCTGCCGCGCTGACAGCCGATCTCCCATGAATACAGCCTCCCGGCTCGTCCTCCCACCGGTGGGAAGACGAACCGGGAGCTTTTTATCTGGGACGGCCGGATTCGACGCCGCAGCCGTTAATTTTACAGAATTTGCCCGGAGGTGTTTGTAACTCTGACGGATCCATGATAGAATATTTTATAGGAATTGATAGGCCCCTATCAGTCCCTGTTGGAAAAAGTGGTGCGCTGAGAGGATCGCCATTCCTTGCGGGCATCGAAAGCTCCCGGCGATTCAATGAGTAATTCGCCTATGCGCACCACCGAATAAATCCGATTTCTGGAGATAAACGATCATGATACGAGCATTTCAACCGGCAGACCTCAACAGTGTATGCGCTCTGTGGCTGGCTGCGAACCTGCAGGCACACAGTTTTATTCCCGCCGAATACTGAAAAGCAAATCAGGCACTGGTAAGGAAGCTGCTGCCCCAAGCGGAGGTCTATGTCTATGAAAAGAACGGGGAAATCCTGGGCTTTGCGGGGCTGGACGGCGAATATATTGAGCGTCCGCGCCCGGCGGACGAACCGGCATATGCGGCCCCGCACCCCGGTGCTCCTCACGAAGCTGTTTGCCGGGCCGGTCGATGACCGCAGGGCGCGGCGCACGGCAAACCTCCATGTGGAGGAAAGCTGCATTGGCTGCGGGCTGTGCGCACGGAACTGCCCGGTGCAGGCCATTGCAATGCAGGAGAAAAGGCCCGTCTGGGTCAGGGAGAAGTGCGTCATGTGCCTCGGCTGCCTGCACCGCTGCCCGAAGTTTGCCATCCAGTATGGCAGCCGGACAAAGAAGCATGGGCAGTATATCAACCCGAATGGGAAGGTGCAGGGCCGTAAAGTAAAGCAGATGGAGGAAACCAATGAACATCACGATCCGCCGCATGCGGCCTGATGACGTGGACGCGCTGTACCGCCTGCTGTCCGATCCGGCGGTCATGTGTTATCTGGAGCCGCCCTATGACCGGGCACAGGCCGAGGTGTTTCTGCGCACGGCGGGATTGGCGGAGCCGCCGCTCGTGTATGCCGCCGAGGAGAACGGCGCTTTTCTCGGCTATGTGATCTATCACGCATATGATGCGGAAAGCGTGGAGATCGGCTGGGTGCTGTTCCCGGAATCCTGGGGGCGCGGCTATGCCTCGGCGCTTACAGACCTGCTGATCGGCCGCGCGCGGCGGGAGCAGAAGGACGTCGTGCTCGAATGTGACCCGGCGCAGGAGGCCACAAAGCGGATCGCGGTCAAAAAAGGCTTTCACGACTGCGGGATCAGCGACGGACTGGCAGTATACCGGCTATGCGGCAAAAATCAAAATGCGGGGAGCAGCTGATCCGTGCCGACAATTCGCAGGTCTATGACCGGCAGGGCTATCTCGACCGGGTGCTGTCCTCCTTGTATTCTCTGCAAGAGAGCGACGGGCGCTATGCAGCCTATCTGGAGGGGATCCATGCAATCTTTGACCGCTGGGCAGAGAACGGCCGGATCGTGATCCCGACGGAGACGGTCGCATATGTCGGGGCGTATTCGGCGGTTGGGGAATGAAGAATGAATCATGAAGACTGAAAAGTGAAGAATACAGGAAAAAGACCTGTCGACGAACGTCAACAGGTCTTTTTCCTGGCGGAGAACAAAGATTCGTGCGATAAGGAACAGGTGCCAAACTCGAAAAAGCTAGAGAAACAAGCTAGTTGGATATCGAAAGATTATATGTACATAGATAAGACCGGTGTGCGTATTGTGGTGAAAGCTGTCAATCCCACAGGGCAGAAAAATGGGTACGGTAGAATTTTGCCATCTCGTCCCCTTCGTCCGTAATATGATCCCTGATATAATTTGCGTGTTCCGTCTGCTCTGCCGGATCTATTTCAGCATATCTGTGGATGATGATATTGCCAAGGGATTCCTCCCGCAGAATTTCGCTGTATACATCGGCAATGCTCTCGCATTGAGATACGGGAACATCATGTTCGCTCTCCCATGAGTGCCCTTTTCCGTGTGTCAGTCCATCCGTCGAGTCAAGAAGATAAATATAACCCTGCCGGCCCTTGTAGAGGGATTCCAGTTGATTTGGAAAACGCTCAAAATAGTGCTGCCTGCCGTCCGCACCAACGCCCATGGTGACAAAGTTTTCAGCCTTGATTCTGCAGCAAACCAGCGCATAGCATCTGTCCTCGCTGAAATATGCAACAAGTCTGCCGGTGGAATGGGATTTTGAATTTGCCTTGATCGTGTGCAGTCCGGATATACATGAACCGTGATAAATCATAATATTCCTCCCCCAATTGCATTATCTATCGTCATTGTATCACGCATGAACGCACCGTGCAATAAAAAACCACCGTAATTCTGTCAAAATTACGGCGGACATATAGCAGAGAACAAAATAACGTGCTTTGAACAGATGAATTTGAACTTATGAAAGAACGGTTTTGTGAAATATTTCGCTGGCGCAAAATATGAAATGCGCGTTGATACGCGCGTGAAATTTTCTGCTTTGCAGAAAGTGAAATGAAATCCACCCACCGCCGCAGCGATCTCACACGCCGGAGGCGTATATCACACAGCACAGCGGTATTTCCCTCACCCGCAAGGGTAGATTATACTGAAAAAGAGCACTTGCATCAGCAAGTGCTCTTTTTCCTGGCGGAGAGGGCGGGATTCGAACCCGCGAGACGCTTTTAACGCCTACACGATTTCCAGTCGTGCGCCTTCGGCCAGCTCAGCCACCTCTCCACTTTTGCGCCGGTATCAGATCACTGAAATCAGCTTGCATATCATACTCGATTTTTCGCCAAAAGTCAAGTCTTTTCTGAGATTTTTTCGCGAACGCGCGGGAATCTTTGGACTACCCATTGACTTTGTGGGTAAAATATGATATCATCCTATTAACCTACCGGGATGATGGGAAATTCTTCCGGAGGCATCTTACAATTCCAACTCCGGCCCGGCCGGAGACACCATAAAGGAGAATCCACATGAACGTTTATGCTGACAATGCTGCCACCACGCGGATGAGTCAGGCCGCCGTGGATGCCATGCTGCCCTTCCTGCGTGAGAGCTACGGCAACCCTTCGAGCCTGTATACGCTGGGGCAGAAGGCTGCGGAGTCCCTGCAGGCTTCGCGCGAGACGATGGCAAAGTACCTTGGCTGCGACGCCCGTGAGATCACGTTCACGTCCGGCGGCAGCGAGGCGGACAATCAGGCCCTGCTGACGGCGGCCACGCTCGGCGCGCGCAAGGGAAAAAAGCACATCATCTCCACCGCCTTTGAGCATCATGCCATCCTGCACAGCCTGAAGCGGCTGGAGAAGCAGGGCTTTGAGGTCACGCTGCTCGATGTTCATGAAAACGGCCTCGTCACGGCCCAGCAGGTCGCGGATGCCATCCGCGAGGATACCTGCCTCGTGACGGTCATGTATGCAAACAACGAGATCGGCACGATCCAGCCGATCGCCGAGATCGGCGCCGTCTGCCGCGAGCGCGGCGTCCTGTTCCACACCGATGCGGTGCAGGCTGCCGGTCATCTGCCCATCAACGTCCGCGAGCAGAATATCGATATGCTCTCTCTCTCGGCCCACAAGTTCCACGGCCCGAAGGGCGTCGGCCTTCTGTACGCGCGCAAGGGCATTTTCCTGACGAATCTCATCGAGGGCGGCGCCCAGGAGCGCGGCAAGCGCGCCGGCACCGAGAACGTCGGCGGGATCGCCGGCATGGCTGCGGCTTTCCGCGAGGCCTGCGAGCATATGGATGAGAACATCGCCAAGGTCACGGCCCTGCGGGACAAGCTCATCGACGGCCTGTCGAAAATTCCGCACTGTGCGCTCAACGGCGACCGCGAGCATCGCCTGCCCGGCAATGTGAACTTCTGCTTTGAGGGCATCGAGGGCGAGTCCATGCTCCTGCTGCTCGACGGCAAGGGCATCTGCGCTTCGTCCGGCTCTGCCTGTACGTCTGGCTCGCTTGACCCGAGCCATGTGCTGCTGGCCATCGGCCGCCCGCATGAGGTCGCGCACGGCTCGCTGCGCCTGACGCTCTGCGAGAGCAACACGGAAGCGGAGATCGACCATATTCTGGCCTGCGTGCCGGAGATCGTCGCCTATCTGCGCGGCATGTCCCCGGTCTGGCGCGATCTGGTCGAGGGCAAGAAATCGTTTATTCTCTGAGGAGGAATCAGTTATGGCACTGTATAGCGAAAAAGTGATGGACCATTTCCAGCATCCGCGCAATGTCGGCATCATCGAGAATGCCGATGGCATCGGCGAGGTCGGCAATGCCAAGTGCGGCGATATCATGAAGATCTATCTGAAGATCGATGACGACAAGATCTCCGATGTCAAGTTCGAAACCTTCGGCTGCGGCTCCGCCATCGCCTCGAGCTCCATGGCGACGGAGCTCATCAAGGGCAAGCCTCTGTCCCAGGCCCTTGAGCTGACGAACAAGGCTGTTGCCGAGGCGCTGGACGGACTGCCCGCGTACAAGATGCACTGCTCCGTTCTGGCGGAGGAGGCCATCAAGGCAGCGGTGAAGGACTACTACGACAAGCACGGCATCGCCTATGACGAGTCCAAGTTCCCGGACTGCTCGCATTGTGACCACTGTGAAGCCTGAGAAGATCTTGATCGCGATGAGCGGCGGCGTGGATTCCAGCGTCGCCGCCCTCCTGCTATCTGAGGCAGGCTGCGAATGTGTCGGCGCAACGATGCGGCTGTTCCACAATGAGGACGCCGGGGTATCGCGCGAAAAGAGCTGCTGCTCGCTCGAAGACGTCGAGGATGCGCGCAGCGTGGCCTATCAGCTCGGTATGCCGTTTTATGTGTTCAATTTCACGGACGGCTTCGGCGAGCAGGTGATGGACCGCTTTGTGGATGCCTATGAGCGCGGTGCGACACCGAACCCCTGCATCGACTGCAACCGCTACATGAAATTCGCCAAACTCGTCGAGCGCGCGGAGCTGCTCGGCTGTGATGCCGTCGCCACGGGGCACTATGCCCGCATCGAGCAGGAAAACGGCCGCTGGCTCCTGAAAAAGGCCGTGGACGACAGCAAGGACCAGAGCTATGTGCTGTATTTCCTGAATCAGCACCAGCTGGCGCATCTGCGCTTCCCGCTCGGCACGCTGCACAAGACCGAGGCGCGTGAGATTGCCGAGAAGCATGGCCTTGTAAACGCCAGAAAGCGCGACAGTCAGGATATCTGCTTCGTGCCGGACGGCGACTATGCCCGCGTCATTGAGCTGCGCACCGGCCAAAAGGCGAAGCCCGGCCCATTCGTGGACCGGGAGGGCCATGTGCTGGGCGAGCACGCAGGCATCATCCACTATACGATCGGCCAGCGCAAGGGACTGGGCCTCGGCATCGAGCATCCGTATTATGTCTGCGAGAAGCGCCCGGAGGACAACACCGTCGTGCTCGGCCCGAATGAGGCCCTGTTCACCACGGAGCTGGATGCGGGCGATTTCAACTGGATCGCCTATGAAACGCCGCCCGCTGTGCTGCACGTCAAGGCCAAAATTCGCTACCGCCAGCAGGAGCAGCCCGCGACCGTCACGCAGAACGCGGACGGCACGGTACACATCTCGTTCGATGAGCCGCAGCGCGCCATTGCACGCGGGCAGGCCGTTGTGCTGTATGACGGCGATACCGTCGTCGGCGGCGGAACGATCCTCTGAGGAGAAATACGCAATGATGATTTCAACAAAGGGCCGCTATGCGCTGCGCGTCATGATCGATCTGGCGGAAAGCGGGCTGGAGGAATATGTCCCCCTGAAGGAGATCGCAGACCGCGAGGAGATCTCCAGAAAATATCTGGAGAATATCATGACCGTCCTGTCGAAGGCTGGGCTCGTCGATGCTATTCATGGCAAGGGCGGCGGCTACCGGCTGAATCGCCGACCGGAGGAATACACCTTGGCCGAAATTCTGAACCTGACGGAGGGCACGCTGGCCCCGGTCTCGTGCATGGAAAACGGTCAGTGCTCCTGCGACCGCACGCAGGACTGCCGCACGAAACCGATCTGGACGGAGCTGGACAATCTCATTCAGAATTATCTGGAAAGCGTAACGCTTGCGGCGTTCCTGACACCACATTTGAGCTAAGGAAACTCTGAATAAATCATCTGCGGTGGATGGCGGATATTTTCCGCCAATCCATCGGTTTGAAAAACTAGAAATACACAAAGTATTCCTGCATTTTTCAAACCTTGACTTGACAGAAAATCTCTCGCCATCCACTCTTGCTGATTTAATCAGAGCTTCCCTAAATTTTCCCGGCTGCCATCATTTGGCAGCCGGGCTGATTTTATGGGTCAGACGAGCGGGATGAGCTCGGTGCCGCCTTCCTCAATGGCATGGGTCGCGCCGCCCTGATCCGCGTCCGCGAAGAAGTACCAGCCGTTTCCGGCATAGGTGATGCTGAAAAAGCTCACGAGATAGTCGTCCGTATAGTAGGCGTTCGGATAGTATTGGCTGCTGCCGTCTGAGAACGTCCCGAAGGGATCGAAGCGGAGACAGTTGTTGAAGCAGACGATCTCGTCCCCATTTTTGCCGAAGCAATATCCAAGGCGCTGCAATTTGGCGCTGTCCAGCATACTGTCCGTCGCGAGCTCGAGCGTCGAAAGGTCATAGACGGAGTATTCGGCGCCGCGGTCGATGAGCTCATAGCGCGAGACGAGCAGCAGGGGCGTCCCGCTCCGGTCGTCCGTACCGGCGAGCATTGTCGTCGGATAGGTGCCGTTGCCCTCGATCGTGAGCAGCAGGCTGTCGGGATCGTCTGCCAGCGTGACCTGCAGGTCGGCGCGGCTGCCTCTGTTGTAGGTGTAGATCAGGTAATCGCCGGTCACGGCCGCTTCACGGATGTCCTTGTCGAAGACGATGCAGTTTTCCTCCTCGGGCACTGCACCGATCTTTGCGCGGAACAGACCGTTTTCGCCGGACTTCGTGTAGTACATCCAGCCGCCGCGCAGGGCGCGGATGCCGATGGAGAGGGCAGCGCCTGTGAACGTCTGCGACTCGACCATGCCGTAGTCGGCCGCCATGCCGTCCCGGCCCTCGGCCAGATCGACATAGCACGACTGCCCGCCGCTGCTCAGGTACATCCTCCCGGCGTCCGTGATGCCAATGATGCGGACGTCGCCCCGGATCTGCGCCTCGCAGAAGAGCGTATAGTCCGTCATGTCCGTGGTCGTGCGGCAGAGATTGTCGTCCCGGTCCACATAATAGAAATAGCCGCCGTATTCCACGGCCAGCGCGTCATAGGGCGCGAGATATACTACGGTTTCCGGCCCCTCCCACACAGGCGGGTCCGTCTCCACGGGCGCCGGATCGGAGGACTCCTCTTCGCCGGCCCAGTCCTGCTCACCGGTGTCTTCTGCATTTTCCATGTTCTGCGTGTCTTCGGTGTCCGTTTGCGATCCTGTGGTCGCAGGCTCCGTGGTGTGGGGTTTGTCGCCCCCACTGACGATCGGGGCAAGTTTGCTGCAGCCGAAAAGTCCGGCTGCAAGGGCGAGGGCCAGCAGCAGAGCGGCTGCTGTGCGGATGCATTTTCTCATGATTTTCTTTCTCCTCGTTCTGATTTGCGGGATACCGCAGCTATGATTATAGCGGAAAACAGGAGAAAGAAGAAAGTACAGGCGCATCATCCGCGTTTTTTTCGGCATAAACAACAAACGGGCCGACGAATGAATCGTCAGCCCGCCTGATCCGGAGATGGCACGCCGGAAGGGACTCGAACCCCCAACCCTCAGAACCGGAATCTGATGCTCTATCCATTGAGCCACCGGCGCATTTGCATCCATTATTATAGCAGATAGTTTGGACAAAGTAAAGAAGAAAAATGGGAAAACTTGCCGGGCAGGGGAGAGAACATCCGTCAAAATTCCGTGGCATATATTGTTTTTCGCCGTTCCGCGTGCTATAATGAGAAAAAACTCCCGAATCGGGAGAGAATCGGGAGGAATGGCAATGGCAGCGACGACGGATAACTTCCGCAGCTCCCTGCACGGCTTCAACCGCATGGATGTGGTGCAGTTCATTCAGAAGACGACGAGCGAGCATGAGCTGGAGCTGCGCCGTCTGGCGGAGGAGCGCACCCGCCAGCAGGAGGAGCTGGAGCAGCAGAAGAAGGAGCTTGCCGCTCGGCAGGAGGAGTCGGAGCGGCAGAAGCAGGAGCTTTCGCAGCTTCGCGCCGAGCTTGCCGAGCTGCGTGAGCAGAACGCTGCGCTCCGGCAGGCGCAGGAGCCCGCAGAGCAGCCCACAGCGGCCGTTCAGAAGCCGCGCTATGATGAGATGGAGCTGACGGCTTACCGCCGCGCTGAGCAGACTGAGCGCATGGCGCGCGAGCGTGCCGCGGCGTCTGCCGTCCGGATGCGCAGCGCGTTCGAGCAGGCCGAGGAAAAGCTCAAGGCCAGACGGCAGGACATTACAGGCCTGTCCGATCGGTTCCACGCGGATTATGAGCGCCTGAAGCAGGCGCTTGACGGCGTGCAGGACGTATTCCGCGAGTCCTCTGAGCGGCTGCATGCGGCAGCGGAGCTCTGCTCGGAGAAAAAGCCGGAAGAAAAATAAAAGATCGAAATGAAAATCACGCAGGCTGACAATCGGCCTGCGTGATTTGCTGTTTCAGAGGGGACTTCAGCAGCCGAACAGGGCTGCGGCCTTTTCCATCCGCTCCGCAATGGGCACGCCGAACGGGCAGCGGGACTCACAGGAGCGGCAGCCGATGCAGGCCGAGGCGGTGTGCTCCAGCGCCTCGTAGTGCGAGCGCACGGTGGCGGGGACCTCCGGCTGCATGGTGGCGAGATCGTAGAATTTGTTGATCATGCCGATGTCGAGGCCGGCAGGGCAGGGCTTGCAGTGCCCGCAGTAGGTGCACTGGCCACGATAGGCGTGGAGCGGCGCGTTGGCGATGACCGAAGCGAAGTCCTTTTCCTCGTGCGAGGCGTTCTCGTAGGCAACGGCCTGATCGACCTGTTCCTTCGTGTCATAGCCGCATAGGACCGAGCTGACGGCAGGGCGGGTCAGGGCATAGTGGATGCACTGCACCGGCGTCAGGCTTACGCCGAACGGGGAGCGCTTCGCGTCGAATAGCCTGCCTCCGGCGAAGGGCTTCATCACCGTGATGCCGACGTCGTGCTGCTCGCAGATGCTGTAGAGCGCTGCGTGCTCGGGATCGATCCCCTTGAGCTCTGCGCTGAATTCCTCCGCGAACAACGTGTCGCTATCCTCACTGGCGGGCAGCATATCGAAGGCGGGGTTGATGCTGAACAGGATCATCTCGACATAACCGGACTCCGCAGCCAGCTTTGCGACCTTCGGGTTATGGGAGCTGATGCCAATATGGCGGATGACACCGGCCTTTTTGAGGCCCATGATGTAATCCAGATAATCCGAGTGCTGGATCTGGGCCCAATCCTGCTCGGAGTCCACATAGTGGATCATGCCGAGATCGATGTAGTCCGTCTGCAGGCGCTGCAGAAGGTCTTCGAACGCCGGGCGCACGTATTGTATGTCTCGGCTTCGGAAATATTGACCGTCTTTCCAGGTGGAGCCGATGTGGCCCTGGATATACCAGTGACTGCGGTTGTCCCGGATGCCTTTGCCGATGATATCCCGGGATGTCGGGTCTGCCATCCAGCAGTCGAGAATGTTGATCCCCTGTGCGGCGGCGTGGTGGATCAGCTCAATGCCCTCTGCCTCGGGGTGCCGCTCCAGCCATTCCCCACCGAAGCCAATCTCACTGACCTGCAGCCCGGTCTTTCCCAATCTTCTGTACCTCATGATGGTTACTCCTCCCACTATTATATTTGCTTCATTATACCATGGGAAATGCGTGGTATCAACTGTAAAAAAACCTGCGCAGGAGCTTATCCTGCGCAGGGGAGTATGTTCTGCTTTATCCGACGATGCGGCGGGCGCCGATGTACCGGGCTGCGTACCAGCTTTCCGAGAGGCTCGAGATCTTGACGCCGGAGCGGGAATTGGCCGCATGAACGAATTCGCCGCCGCCGATGTACATGCCGACGTGGGAAGCGGACGAGCCGCTGCCGAAGAAGACGAGATCACCGGGAATCAGGCTGTCATAGGAGACGTAGTAGCCGTTTGCGAGCTGCGCGGTCGCGGTGCGGTTGATGCTGTAGCCGAACTGGCGGTAGATGTACTGCACAAAGCCGGAGCAGTCAAAGCCGGAGGGAGAAGTGCCGCCGTAGACGTAAGGATAACCGACGAACGACATGCCGTAATTCGCGATCTGCGTGCCAAGTGAGGTGCTGCTCGAGGAGCTGCTGCCCGAGGAATAGGAATCGTCATAGCCGGTGGCGGAGGAGTAGCTCGAGCCGCTGCTCGAGGAACCGCTGTTGCAGTAGGGCTTTTCCAGCAGGGTGACGAGGTCGCTGCGGATGTAGCCGATCTGGCCGTTGTACTTCACCTTGTACCAGCCGCAGTTGAAGCCGAAGATGAAGACCTTCGCGCCGCTGCCGGCCTGATCGACAAGACCGGAGGAAGTGGACGGGCCGCTGCGGATATTGGCGAGATAGGGATCGACGGAGCCGTAGCCCAGCTCGATGTTCTCGCGCTCCTTGAAGGTGATATAGTCGGAGTGCATGTAGCCGATCTTCAGATTGTAGTTGACCAGATACCAGTCTCCGACCTGACGGATGACTACGACGTTGTCTCCGTTGTGCGCCGTCGAGAGAATATCGGAGCTGGTAGAAGCCTGAGAGCGAAGGCGAAGGCCGCCGCTCGCTTCGACAATGCCGATGCCGGTTTTCAGCTCCGTGGCGCCTGCCGTGATCGCAAGCGCTGCAACAGCGGCGACCGTGGCGGCAAGGATCAACAGGACCTTGATCATCCGTTTCATGTAAAAGTACCTCCCAAACAGAAATTGTGCTTATTTTGCGTTCAGTGCACGTTCCAGCCACACACAGCCAACATCCAAAGCCGTGTAGAAGCCGTCCTTTTCCGTCTTCTTCACCACGCGGTCGCGCGCCTTGGCGGCGGGATCCGTGCGCTGGAGCTGGACGGAGACCTTTGTTGCAAGCTCGAGATCGTCGAGCTTTTTTGTTTCGAGGATCTGCAGCATGACGATGAATTCGTCTGCCATGGAACCGTAATAAACCAGATTGTCCTTCCGCATCAGGGGGTGGCCCTTGTAGGTGAGGACTTCATTTTTTTCGGACATTCGGGAACCTCCAAATAAAATGTAACCGAATTGTAACACATAGAAACCGAATTGTCAATAGCAAATTCGGAATTTCTGCCGATTTGTAATTTTTACAGCGGAAAGCGTTACAATGGTCCGGGGATGCGATGCTGGAACTGTCGGATGTTTTTTGCTTGGGAGGGCAGAAAAAGAGGGGAGGCCTCTACTTGCCGCAGAAGCCTCCCCGGGCGGGGAACTAATCAAACAGGTAGTGCCGGACAAGCTCCTGAAGAAGCTCGTCGCGATCGAGCTTGCAGATGAGGCTGCGAGCGTTATTGTGGTTGGTGATGTAGGTCGGATCCTCGGAAAGAAGATAGCCCACGATCTGATTGATCGGATTATAGCCCTTTTCCGTGAGGGAGCGATAGACCTCCGTGAGGATCTGCTTCATCTCCGCACTGTTGTCGACCGGCACGCTGAATTTGATCGTGTTATGATCCAATTACGTCCGCCTCCTTTCTTCCTTTCCTCTATCATATCCGAAATTCGGGATAAAGTAAAGGAAAAATGCGTAAACAAATTGGAAACAAAACGGTGCTCAGCGGAGCTTGGCGTTCAGCTCTTTTTCCAGAGCGGCCAGAACGGCGGACACGACGCCGTCGGAATCGGCATCCGTCAGCGTGCGGTCGTCTGCACGGAGCGTCAGGCGGAAGGCCGCGCTCTTCGAGCCGGAAGCGATGCCCTTGCCGCGGTAGATATCGAACAGCTCCACGCTGCGCAGCAGCTTACCGCCTGCGGCGCGGATGCAGTCGGACAGGGCGGCGACCGTTACGGCCTCGTCGCAGACGACGGCGATGTCGCGGGTGACGGCCGGGTACTTTGGCAGCGGCGTATAGGTCTTTTCCGGCAGCTGCAGGGACAGCAGGGCCGTGAAGTTCAGCTCTGCGGCGAAAATCTCGCCGTCAATGCCGTAGCTGCGGGCCACGAGCGGATGGATCTGGCCGAAGCAGCCGAGGTCGACGCCGCCCACGCTGACGCGGGCGCAGCGGCCGGGATGGAACGTCGGGTCGTGCTTCTCGGCGGTATAGCGGGCCTCGGGGACATTCATGCCGCGCAGGAAGGCCTCGATCTCGCCCTTCATCTTGAAGAAGTCCTCGTGCTCGCCGTAGGTGCCGAGCACCAGATGCTTCGGTTCGTCCGGCAGGATCTGGCCGGGCTTCGGCAGGTAGACCTTCGCCAGCTCATAGAGCTTGACGGCATCGTTGTGATAGGCGTTGTTGCGCGCCAAAATGGCGAGCATGGACGGCAGTGCGACGGTGCGCATGATGGAGGCATCCTCACCGAGCGGGTTCTGGATGCGCATGGCATTGCGCAGGGAAGAGTCCTCCGGCAGGCGGATCTGATCGAAGATGGACGGGGAGACGAAGGAATACGTCAGGATCTCGCTGTAGCCGAGGCTGCGGCACAGGGAACCGGCGCGGTTCTCGAGCTTCATGGCCTCCGTATAGCCGCCCTCCGTGGCAGCGCCGCGGAACGTCGTCGTGGGGATGTTGTTGTAGCCGAACAGGCGGCCGACCTCCTCGGCGATGTCCGCCATGCCGACCAGATCGGGACGCCACGACGGCACGCGGATCTCATGGCCCTCGACGGGGATCTCCAGACGGCGCAGATATTCGACCATGTCGGCCTCGGAGATGTCCGTGCCGAGCAGGGCATTGATGCGGTCCGGCTCCAGCTCGATGGTGCGCGGCTCGGGGATGTCGTTGAGCACGTCGATGACGCCGTCCATGACCTCGCCTGCGCCCAGCAGCTCGACGAGCTCGCACGCGCGGTCCACGGCGGGGAGCGTCAGCAGCGGATCGATGTTCTTTTCAAACTTGCCGGAGGCTTCCGTGCGCATGCCAAGGGCAAGGGCCGTCTGGCGGATGGAGGTGCCGTTGAAGTTCGCGGATTCGAAGACGACGTCGACCGTGTCGTCCATGATCTCGCTGTTCTCGCCGCCCATGATGCCGGCAAGGCCGATGGGCTTCGTCTCGTCGGCGATAACGAGCATGCTGGGCGTCAGGGTGCGGACATTGCCGTCGAGCGTCGTCAGGGTCTCGCCCGGCTCGCTGCGGCGGACGATGATCTTGCCGGTGCCGACATAGCGGTAGTCAAAGGCATGCATCGGCTGGCCGTATTCCAGCATGACATAGTTCGTGATATCGACGATGTTGTTGATGGGGCGGACGCCGTTGGCGCGCAGACGCTGGCGCAGCCACTTCGGCGACGGGGCGATCTTCACATTGCGCACCATGCGCGCGGTGTAGCGGCGGCACAGGTCCTCCGCCGGAACCTCGACCTCCAGCAGCTCGGACAGCTCGCCTGCCGCGCCGCCGCGCACGACCGGGTCGTGATGGCGCATCGGCTTGTTGAAAGCGGCAGCGGCCTCGCGGGCCAGACCGAGGATGGAGTAGCAGTCCGGGCGGTTGTTCGTGATCTCAAAGTCCACAACGGTGTCGTCGTTGCCGATGACGGTGTTGATGTCGTCGCCGGGCTTGCAGTCCTCCTGCAGGATCCAGATGCCGTCCTCAATGGCATAGGGGAAGTCGTTGAGCGTCAGGCCGAGCTCCTTCAGGGAGCAGAGCATGCCGTTCGAGACCTCGCCGCGCAGCTTGCCCTTTGTGATGTGCACGCCGCCGGGCAGCCAGGAATTGTGCTGGGCCACGGGGACAAGGTCGCCCTCGTGTACGTTCTGCGCGCCTGTGACGATCTGCACGGGCTCGCCCGCGCCGACGTCGATCTGGCAGACCCACATGTGGTCGGAGTTCGTGTGGCGCGTGATGGACACGACGCGGCCGACGACGACATTGCGCAGCTCGGCATCGAGCCGCTCATAGGTCTCGACCTTCTGACCGGCGATGGTCATGGTCTCGACAAACTCCCGATCCGGCACGCCGGAGAGATCCACGAATTCTTCGTTGAGCCATTTTCTGTTCAGTTTCATTGCTCTACCTCCTCAGAACTGCGAAAGGAACCGCACGTCGTTGTCAAAGATCAGGCGCAGGTCGTTGATGCGCAGACGGCCCATGGCCATGCGCTCCAGACCGATGCCGAAGGCAAAGCCGGAGTACTTCTTCGGGTCAATGCCGCAGCCCTCGAGCACCTTCGGGTGCACCATACCGGCGCCCAGCAGCTCGATCCAGCCCTCGCCATGGCAGGTGGAGCAGACCTGACCGGCCGTCTCGCCCGTGCCGTGGCACTTGAAGCACTGCATGTCGACTTCGCAGCTTGGCTCCGTGAACGGGAAATGATGCGGGCGGAAGCGCACGACGGCGTCCTCGCCGTACAGGCGCTTGATGAGCGTCTCCAGCGCGCCCTTCAGGTCGCCCATCGTGATGCCCTCGTCGACGACGAGGCCCTCGATCTGATGGAACATCGGGGAGTGCGTGGCGTCGGCCTCGTCCTTGCGGAATACGCGGCCAGGGGCCAGCATGCGGATGGGCGGCTTCTGCTGCTCCATCACGCGGATCTGCATGGGGCTGGTCTGCGTGCGCAGCAGGACGGAATCGTCGTCGTCAAAATAGAAGGTGTCGGAGCGGTCGCGGGAGGGATGGCCCTCTTCGATGTTCAGTTTCGTGAAGTTGTAGGCGGCCTCCTCGATCTCCGGGCCGTCGACGATCTGATAGCCCATGCCGATGAAGATCTCCTTGACCTCCTGCAGCACGCGGTTCATCGGGTGCTGGTGGCCCATTTCCACGGGCTTGCCTGGGATGGTGACATCCACGGCCTCGGCCTCGAGCTTTGCCTCGAGCGCGGCGGCATCCAGCGCGGCGCGGCGCTTCTCCAGTGCCTCCTCCAGCTTGGCGCGGACGGCGTTTGCCATCTGGCCCATGACGGGGCGCTCCTCGGCAGACAGCTTGCCCATCTGCTTCAGAACGGCAGTCAGCTCGCCCTTTTTGCCAAGCACGCGCACGCGCACGGCATCCAGCGCGGACATATCTGCCGCCGCTGCGAGGTCAGCCAGTGCTTTCGCCTTGATCTGTTCCAGTTGTTCTTTCATGTTGGCTCTCCTTTTTGCAAAGAAATGTTGCAGGGAAAAGAAAAAGTCCTCCGTCCGAAAGGGGACGAAAGACAAAACTTCCGCGGTACCACCCGCCATTCGCCGCTGACACGGCGCACTCAAACCGATAACGGAGCGACCCGTCCGTGCCTAATTGCCGCGGAGCGTATGCTCCGCAGGGCGTTCAGCCGGAAGCTCACGGGGGAAGGCCTGCACTGCCTGCGGGGAGTGCTCACAGCAACGCACCCTCTCTGAGCCCGCATTCTGCAGCCGGCGGCCCGATCACAGCTTTTCTTCTGTATCGCCAAGATTTTAACATATTTCTTCAAAGGTTGCAAGGGAAATCCGCCGGGGATTTGACTATTTTTTTGCGGTACATTATAATAATAGCGAAAAAAGCTGCATTGCGGCAGATGGGGGAAAGAAAAATGGCGGATATTTCGGTCATGGACGCGGAGCGGCTCTGCGGCTGGCTCCCGCGGCGGGCGCGCGAGACGCACAAGGGCGATTTCGGCCGCATCCTGCTCCTGTGCGGGGCCGTCGGCTATACGGGCGCTCCGGCGCTGGCGGCCATGGGTGCGGCGCGGTCCGGCGCGGGGCTGATCTTCGTCGGCGTGCCGGAGCCGGTGTATCCTATCGTGGCGGGGAAGCTGCTCGAGCCGATGGTGTTCCCGCTTCTCGCGCAGGGCGGCATGTTGGCAGAGAGCGCCGTTCCGGAAATTCTGGCGCGGCTTTCCGGCTGCGATGCCTGCCTGATTGGCTGCGGCCTGGGCAGAAGCGCCGGGACGTTTGCCGCCGTGCAGGCTGTGCTTGCCAATGCGGCCTGCCCCGTTGTGGTGGATGCCGATGGCATAAACGTGCTCGAGGGGCATATAGATGTACTGCGCGGCGCGGCCTGTCCCGTGGTGCTCACGCCGCACGACGGCGAATACCGCCGCCTGATGGGCAGGCTGCCGGGGGAGGACCGCGTGGGCGCGGCTGCGGCGCTTGCGGAGAAGACCGGCGCAACGGTGCTGCTCAAGGGACACCGGACTGCCATCTTCGGCGCGGACGAGCGCTGGGAGAACCGCTGCGGCAATCCGGGCCTTGCTACGGGCGGGAGCGGCGATGTGTTGGCGGGCATTCTCGTCTCACTGCTGGGGCAGGGCCTGCCGCCCGTGCATGCAGCGGCTGCGGCTGCGTGGCTCCACGGAACGGCGGCCGACCGCTGCGCCGCCCGGATGGGGGAGTACGGCCTGCTGCCCTCGGACGTTGCGGCGGAGCTGCCATATTTATTGCCATAGGAGGGGATGCGCGTGCGGCGAGGCTGCGCCGTACTGATGATGTGCCTCTGCCTGCTGCTCGGCGGCTGCGGAGGAAGAAGCCAGGGCGTTTCGCCCGCCATCGCGTTCCGTGCCTCGCTGGTGCAGGCCGGGGGCTGCAGCTTCCGCGCGGAGCTGACGGCGGATTACGGAGACTATGTCGTCCCGTTTGCGCTCGACTGCAAGACGGAGGTGAACGGCCCGACGCATTTCACCGTCGTCGCGCCGGAGACGCTGGCCGGAATCACTGCAGCGGTGGACGAGACCGGCGGAACCGTCACCTATGATGGCCTGATGATGGACTTCGGCCTGTTGGCAAACGGAAGGCTCGCTCCGGCGGCCGGTCCGGCCGTCGTGGCATATTGCTGGTCCTCCGCCTATCTCGCCGCGGGCGGGGAGGAGGACGGCCGGTTCCGCGCGACCTATGAGAAGGATTATGAAGAAAAAATGCTCAAGGTGGACACCTGGTTTGAAAATGGCATACCAATTTATGCGGAAGTATGCTATAATGGTCAGCGTATTCTGAATTTGACGATATCAGAGTTCAGTCTGAAATAACGGAAGTAAATTTACATGGATTATTTAAAGAGAACCTGGGCGGATATTTCGCTCGACAACCTGAATCATAACTACCAGCAGCTCCGGGCGAAGATCCCATCCGGCTGCCGCCTCCTCGGCGTGGTCAAGGCTGACGCCTACGGCCATGGTGCCGTGCCCATCAGCCGCCATCTGTGTGAGCTGGGCGCGGAGTTCCTTGCCGTCTCCAATCTGGAGGAGGCCATGCAGCTCCGCCGCGGCGGCATCCGCCGTCCCATCCTGATTTTGGGCTATACGCCGCCTGCCTATGCGCGCGATCTGGTCGCCATGGGACTGCGGCAGGAGGTCCACAGCCTCGAGTATGCCCGCGCGCTGCACGAGGAGCTCAAGGGCTCAGAGCGCCGCCTCAAGGTCCACATCAAGCTGGATACGGGCATGTCGCGCCTCGGCTTCTTTGCCTATGACCACCCGAAGACGGTCGAGGAGCTGAAGGAAGTTGCGCAGATGCCCAAGCTTCTCATCGAGGGAATTTTCATGCATTTCCCGGTCGCGGATTCCATCGACGGAGCCGACGCGAATTTTACGCATACGCAGTTCGAGCGCTTCACGCAGATGCTGAGCGCCCTCAAGGGTGTGGGCATCGAGCCGGAGATCCGCCACTGCTGCAACAGCGGTGCTACCATTCTCTATCCCGAGTATGCGCTCGATATGGTCCGCCCCGGCATCGCGACCTACGGTGTGCTCCCGTCGGAGGACCTGCGCGGCATGATCGATCTGCGGCCCGTGATGTCCCTGCGCTCCACGATCTTCCAGATCCGCGATTTTGAGCCGAATATCACGATCAGCTATGGCCGCACCTACACGACGGAGGACCCGGCCCGCATCGCCGTCGTCGGCATCGGTTATGCAGACGGTTTCCCGCGCAGCCTTTCGAGCAACGTGTCGTTCCTGCTGCATGGCAGGCGCGTGCCGCAGGTCGGCCGCATCTGCATGGACATGTGCATGGTCGATATCACGCGCGTGCCGGAGGCAAAGGTCGGCGACGTCGTCACGGTCTTCGGCGAGGATGGCGGCGACAGCATCGAGCTGACGAGCCTTGCCAACCGCCTCGGGACCATCCCGTATGAGCTGATGTGCGGCATCAACAAGCGCATCCCGCGCATCTATCTCAACGGCGAGGACGAGACCGAGGTCCTGCAGTATATTGTCTGATTCTGACCTGCGGCGAACCGGGTGTTCGCCGCAGGAAAATTTTACACAAATCCATCTTGACAATACCCGATGTCTCCGGTAAAATACACTAGGATATACGGGAAATGAGAACCGGATATCCGGACCGCCTCTGGGCGGATTTCTTTCCAACATGAGTTAGCGCTGACTAACCAAAACCGGCGGCAGAACGGAAGCGAGGCCACCCCCCCCCTCCGGGCGGAGCATGCGTCGATGGGATGCGTCCTTGAGTTAGGCTAGACTAATCAGAATCCACAGGAGGAAATAGCATGTTGAATCGATGGAAACGGCTTCTGGCTCTGCTGGCATCCGTGGCCGTGCTGTTCTCGCTGTGCACCGCCGCTTCGGCCGCACCGGGCGGGCAGGCGGAGCCGCGGGAGCTGACGGCTGCCGATTATGCCGCGGCCGACGCGATCTTTGCCTCGCTGCCGTCGGCGGACGGCACGAACGGCGGCACGGCGGGTGCGGCCGACACCGGGGCGCTCTGCGATTGGCTGGAGACAGCCGACGGCGTCCGGCCGGGCACGGTCTCCGCGAACGGCAGCTGCGTGACCTGGCAGACGGATGCGGGCATTACCTGCTCGTATAACCCGCAGCTCGAGCGCATCAGCGAGCGTGCGCAGGAACCGGCGCAGACGGAAACGCTGGAAAGCATTCCCGCCCTGCGCGGCGTGCAGCACGGGCGCGACGTGTATCTCTTCCAGCCGTACTACGGTCTGGACAGCTCATTCACGCGCCAGTACTACGAAGAGGGCCAGCGCATCGCCGCGAAGTCCGAGGGCACGTTCTACTATTATAAAACGGAGGCCGCGACGGTTGACGCCATTGCCGACGCGGTCGAGTCCGGCGGCGTTATCCTGTTTGACAGCCACGGCACCACGGACTATACCGGCGACAATGAGGACTACACCTCCAAAGCGACGACGTCCTACCTCTGCCTGCAGAGCGGCGAGGGCCTGACGACCGAGGACTATGCCGACGGCCACGCCGTCTACGGCGGAAGCGGCATCAACGGTATGCGCTACTATGAGGTCGACGGTACGGTCATTGCCAACCATATGGAAAAGCCCGCAAACGGCGGCCTTGTCTGGATGGCGATCTGCCTCGGCATGGCCACGGACGGCCTCGAGGGTCCACTTATGGACGCGGGCGTCGGCGTGGTCTACGGCTACAGCCAGTCCGTTACCTTTATCGGCGATTACTGCTTTGAAGAGGAATTTTTCAACAAGCTGCTGCAGGGCGGCACGGTCGCGGAGTCTATCCGCACCATGAAGGCCCGCTACGGCAACTGGGACTGCTCGCCCGCCATTCTGGGCAGCGATTCCTCCCAGACCGCCGCATCGCTGGAGGAAGCCGTGCGGAAGCACGCGGCCTTCCCCATCGTCGTCTCGGCGGAGGACGCCTATCCCGGTCACGGCAAGGTCGACGCCGTGCAGGAGGTCAGCTCTGTCTGGAGCCTGCTGGAGAGCTTCACCGCGACCGTGACGACGGACGCCCCGGAAACGGCCGGAACGGTCGTCCAGAAGGGCATGACGGTCACGGCCGTCCCGGCCCGCGGCTACTATGCCGACGGCGCAACGGTCACCCCGGAGGGGGCCGCTGTTGTGACGCAGGAGGGCGACCTGTTCCGCATCTCGTCCCTGCGCGCGGACTGCACGATCACGATCCACTTCTCGGCCAAGACGCCCGCTGTGCTGCACTTTGCCGTGCCGGACGGCGTCACGCAGGCGGATATCCAGAGCTATGTCGGGGATGCGGAGCCCCTGCCGCTGCCCGCCGGGACCCCTGCAGCGGATGCGCAGGACTATTCCTTCGCCGGTTGGTCCCTGCAGGAGCAGGCGGAGCCGATTGAGAGCATGGCCTATCTCCGCGCCGGAAGCGAGCTGCCTGTTGAGCAGCCGAAGCAGACGCTTTACGCCGTCTATCGCTATTTTGCGACTCCGGCCGGAACGACGCCTGCCTTCCATGAGCTGACGGAGGCCCCGGAGGACTGGAGCGGCACCTATGTGCTTTCCGCTGCGGGCCGCGCCCTCCTGTGCGACGGCTCGGTCACGGGCGCAGCGCTCGGCAGCAGCGAGGCGGCAGTCCCGTTTGCCGATGCCGGGCTTGCGGAAGAGAACGGCGCGCTGCGCGGCGTTTCCGCTGCGGTCGTTGTACAGATCGAGCGTGCCGCAGGCACGGAGCAGTATGCAATCCGCCTCGGCGGCACTTCTGATCCGGTTTATCTGGCCTGCCGCTCGAACAGCGAGCAGCTCAACACGGCGGAGGACACCGGAACGTCGCTGTCCCGCTGGGTCATTTCCATGGAGGACGGTCATATGACGATCCGCAGCGCGCGCTATCTCAGCCGCACGCTGCAGTATGATGCGGATGCGGGCTGCTTCCGCTGCTATGCCAAGACGAAGACTCCGCTGACGGTCTACCGCGGCGAGACGAGCAGCCTGTGGTATACGACGCAGCCGAAGATGCATGATCATCAGCTGGTCGAAACGGGCCGTCGCGAGCCGACTTGCACCATGTCGGGCTGGATCGGCTTCCGCTGCACGATCTGCGGCGAACTGCGCCGCCAGCCGCTGGAGCCGCTGGGCCACGAGGTCGTGAACGGCATCTGCGTCCGCTGCGGCGAAGTGATGCAGCTCCCGTTCCGGGATGTGCCGGAGGATGCCTATTACTATGACGCCGTCGTCTGGGGCTTGTCCCGCGGCGTGGTGAACGGCACGACGATGACGACGTTCTCACCGGACCTGTCCTGCACCCGCGCGCAGGCAGTCGCGTTCCTGTGGCGTGCTGCCGGGAGACCGGAGCCCTCCGGCAATACGGCCTTTGCCGATGTCCCGGCGGACAGCTACTATGCCGCGGCCGTTGCCTGGGCGGCGGAGAACGGCTTCACGAACGGCACGGGCGGCGGCCGCTTCAGCCCGGATGAGCCGTGTACCCGCGCGCAGATCGTCACGTTCCTGTGGCGTGCGGCAGGGGAGCCGGAGTCTTCCGGCAGTACGGCCTTTGCGGACGTCCCCGCCGGGAGCTACTATGCCGCGGCCATTGCCTGGGCGGCGGAGAACAACGTTACGAACGGCACGGGCAGCGGCTGCTTCAGCCCGGATGACCTGTGTACCCGCGCGCAGATCGTCACGCTGCTGTACCGGCAGCTGACGAAGGAAATCTGAAAAATCGGATCATTTTTTTGGTCCGTTTTTTAAGGCAGCACCGCACAATTCAGCGAGAGCATTCGGCGAAAAATATCCGGCGAAGGCCAAATTATGCGGTGTTGCCAAATAAAAAAAGGAGGAAACCCAAGAGATGACAAAACATCGTGTGACTCGCCGCCTGCTGGCGGTGGCGCTGTCCGTGCTTCTGGTGCTCGGCTGTGTCGCTCCGGCTGTCGCGGCGACCTACGAGAGCGGCACCTACACCGGTACGGGTACGGGCCGCAACGGGTCTGTGGCGCTGACGCTCACGCTGACGAACGGCGCGATCGCGAGCGTGGACAATGTGACCCATTCGGAAACTGCCCGCTATTGGGAAAAGGCCAAGGTGCTTCTTGACCGGCTCGTCGGTCTGCAGACCCCGGAGCAGGTCGAAAAGCTCGACGCCGTGACCGGCGCGACCCTGAGCAGCAATGCCATCAAGGAAGCTGCGAAGGACGTGTTCCGTCAGGCCGAATCGAAGGAGACTCCGGTCTTCGCGTCCGGCAGCGGCACGAAGAGCGACCCGTATCTCATCCGCACGGTTGCACAGCTGCAGGCCTTTGCCGCAGCCGTCAACGGCGGCACGGGCTATGAGGGCCAGTACATCAGTCTGGATGCCGATCTGGACCTGACCGGGACTGCGTGGACGCCCATCGGCGCGACGGGCTCGTTCAACGGCAGCTTCAACGGCAACTATCATACGATCACCGGCATGACCATCGGCTCGGAGAGCGAGAAGGCTTCCTATACGGAGGCAGGCCTCTTCGGGTCGGTAGGCAAGGGCGCTGCCATCCGCAACGTCGGCGTTATCAACGCCGCGATCTACAACAAGACCGCGACGGACCCGAGCGTCGGCCTTCTGGCGGCTGGGATTAGCGAGAACAGCATCGTCGAGAGCTGCTGGGCGACCGGCACGATCTACAGCGATACGACTTCTCCCTATTATTCCTACGTCGGCGGCCTCGTCGGCAGCATCGGCATCAAGAGCCTCATCTGCAACAGCTGGACGAACGTTGTCGTCTATGCCAAGGGCAGCTCTGACAGCTTTGTCGGCGGCATCGTCGGCGATACCGGCAACAACTCCGCCGTTGTGAACTGCGCGGCCCTCGGCTCCGTGGCAAACTACGGCAACACCTCCATGATGTACGGCGCGGGCGGCGTTGTGGGCTACAGCTCCGGCGCGGTCTATGCCAGCTATTCCTCCAGCCGCATCCATATGGACGCCATGTCCTCTGAGGACGGTGCGGACGTGCCGGTCGGCGGCGTTGTCGGCTCTCCCTCGGCTCTGTCTGCGGCCTACAACTGCTATTTCAACAAGGAAGAGAAGCAGACCTATTATGACGGCGAGGTCTCGACGCCGCTGGCCGTCGGTTACGACGTGCTGAACTACAGCGAGAGCGACAACGATCACTGCGAGGGTTTGACTGCCGCCGAGATCGCCTCCGAGACGCTTCTGAACAAGCTCACCGCGGCCCTGACGCCGGAGGAGCTGGCAAAGGGGCAGGCCTACTTCAAGTCCGAATCCCTGCTGACCGGCGACATCACGCTCGACAGCCTGCTGAGCATGACGGAAAACGGCTGGTGCACATGGGAGCGCAATGCGGACGGCGCGCTGCTGCCCACGGCGGGCGGCTCCGTCACGCCGGAAGAGCCGGATTACTTCGCAGGCGGCGACGGCTCGGTCGGCGATCCCTATCAGATCGCGACGGAAGCGCAGCTGCGCGCCTTTGCCGAGGCCACGCAGGCCGGAAAGCTCGTGACGACGAACGTCTGCTTCGTCCTGACGGCCGACATCGCCCTGAACGGCGAGTGGACGCCGGTCCACAGCTTCGGCGGCACGTTCGACGGCGGCAATCACACGGTCTCCGGCATGACCATCGGCACGGCCGATGCGCCCTCCAAGCTGGTTTCTGCGGGCCTCTTCGATGTGCTGGCCAACACGGCCAGAGTGCATGACCTGCACCTGACGAACGCCTCTGTCTATGTGCAGCGCTCCGGCGCGGCGCTGGATGACCGCATCTATGCCGGCGGCCTCGTCGGCGGCGCGGGCACGGCGGGCAGCAATGTGCGCATCGACAACTGCTCCGTCACGGGCAGCACGATCTCCGCTGCCTCCGGCACGTTTGCCTATGCGGGCGGCCTTGCCGGCCGTCTCGACCGCGAAAACGTTGTGACGAACTGCTGGACGGATATTGCCGTCACCGCAGTCTCTGCCAATTCTCCTGCCTGCGCGGGCGGCCTTGTCGCCACCATCGGCGGCAGCAGCATGATCGCCAATGCGGCCGCGCTGGGCGATGTCTCGGTCACGGGCGTCAGTGCGGAATACAACTGGTGCCGCGCGGGCGGCCTGCTGGGCTCCTCTGCCTATCTGACCCACAACTGCTACGCCTCCGGCAATGTCTCCCTGCAGGATTCTGCCGAGAGCGTCAAGAACGTCTATCTCGGCTGCCTCATCGGCGAGCAGAGCGGCGGCGTGGTCGTCTCCGGCCACTATTTCAATGGCGCAGTCCTGCGCTGCAACGGCGAGACGCAGACGGTCAAGGCGACCGGCTCCATCCCCGCCTCATGGTATTTTGACTACAACAAGATCACCGCGCACGACAGCGTCACGGATGCGGCCTTTGCCGCGGCCATGAACGACGGCATCTCCGAGAGCGGCATTGCCGAGACGGATGCCTATCTGACGAGCAGCGGCAAGTTCACCTCCTACACGGCCGAGGGCCTTGCGGCCATGCGCCCGGCTGCCTGGCAGAGCTGGGGCCTCGCGGACGGCAAGGTCGTCCTCGGCGGTTCGCTGGATGATGCGGTGTTCGCAGGCGGCGACGGCTCCGAGACCGCTCCGTTCCTCATCCGCACCGAGGCGCAGTTGCGCGCCTTCGCAGCGACGACGGCGGACGGCGAGACCTATGCCGGTCAGTATGTCGCGCTGGATGCCGATATCCCCCTGAACGGCGACTGGACGCCGATCCATTCCTTCGCCGGTACGTTCGACGGCCAGGGCCACACGGTCTCCGGCATGACCATCGGCACGGAGTCCGCTCCGGCCGATGCCTCGGATACGCCGCTCGGCTTCTTTGACATTCTGGCAAACGATGCACGGGTCCGCAATCTGCACCTGACCGGCGTGAGCATCTACGGCTCCGCAGTGGGCCAGTGGACGCGTCCGTTCGTCGGCGGCATCGCGGGCGGCTCCCTGAGCATTGGCTCGGGCGTCCGTATCGACAACTGCTCCGTCACCGGCTCCGCCATCTCCCTGACAGCGGAAAACTGGGCCTACACCGGCGGCATCCTCGGCGCGCAGGCCATGAACGGCGTCATCACGAACAGCTGGACCGATGTGACGGTCTCCGCCATCTCCAAGAGCGGCCTGACCTGCGTCGGCGGCATCACTGCCATCAACAGCAACGGCGCCATGCTGGCAAACTGCGCTGCGCTGGGCGATGTGATCTCCCACAACGGCTACACGCTCACCAGCACCATCAGCGGCGCTGCCGGCGGCCTGATCGGCCAGGCGACCGGCCTGCTGCACAACTGCTATGCCTCCGGCAACATCGAGCTGGTCAACGCCATGGATGTGGCAGCGCCTGCCGCCGGTATGCTGGTCGGTAAAATTTCCGCAAGCCGCGCGCTGAACGGCTTGGTCGTTGGCTGCCGCTATGAGACGGCCGCCGTTGTGACGGCCAACGGCACGCAGATCGAGACGGCTGCCGCGGGCGCCATGGGCGACACGGTCCGGCTGGAGAATGTCTCTGCTGCCGACACCGGCGCGAAGACGTTTGCAGACACCATGAACGAGGGCCTCTCGACTGCGGGCCTCGGCCGCACCGACCGCTGGCTGACCGGCGAGGATGTCGGCTTTACCGCAGAGGAGCTGGCTGCGCTGCGCCCGGCGGCATGGTATGCCTGGGAGCGCAATGAGGACGGCAAGACGGTCCTGAGCGCCAGAGTCTATGAGGATACCGAGATCCCGACGCCGGACTTCTTTGACAGCGGTGACGGCACGGAGGAGGATCCGTGGATCATCCGCACGCTTGCCCAGCTGCAGGCTTTCCGCGCGTTCTTTGCGAAGAGCGACTTTGACGGAGCCTACATCGCTCTGGCGGCCGATCTCGACCTGACCGGCACAGAGTGGGCCCCCATCGGCCACACGGACAGAGGTGTGCAGGCCTTCCGCGGCCACTTTGACGGCCGTGGCCACACCATTTCCGGCATGAGCATCGGCACAGCGAGCGCGCCTGTGACCGACACGACGAAGACGTACTACGGCCTGTTTGCGGCCCTGATGGACGGTGCTTCCGTCGAGGACCTCCGCGTGGAGGGCAGCATCTATGTCACGGGCGAGCAGACGGTGTCTGCCGGTCTGCTGGCAGGCTGCAGCGACCTTGCGCTCATCGACCGCTGTTATGCGGCGGGCACGGTGCAGGTCCGCACCGAAAACGGCAGCTTTGCAAACAGCAGCTTTGCGGGCGGCCTCATCGGCTACAGCCAGCGCAGCGAAATCTACAACTGCGGCGCGGATGTCACGCTCGACGCCTACTGCAAGACGGCAAACGCCGAGGCGGGCGGCATTACGGCCATGAACGCCTTCGGCATCATCGCAAACTCCTATTCGACCGGCACGCTGACCGCGGCCACGGACCGCACCGTGGACGACAGCGGCGTGAGCTACCTCGGCGGCATCGCAGGCTGCCAGGCCGGTACGCTTGTGAACTGCTACAGCGACTGCACGCTGACGTCCAAGACGTGGACGAAGTTTGTCGGCGCGCTCGGCGGCATGGCCACGGCCATCAGCGAGAGCTATGACAGCTACTATGCAGAGGATGCGGCCCTGACCATCGAGGATCAGCGCCTCGATCCGCCGGTCGCCTTCGGCACGGTCGTTCCGTCCGGCTACAACGAGGACGGCGATCTGCTTAACGGTGCGTTTATCTACAACGTCACGGCCATGACGCTGGAGCCTACCGCTCTGGCCGCGGCCCTGAATGAGAACTTTGCCGCATTCCCGGTCGACCCGGCCGAGCTGACGGTCCCGCTCCTGCGCTGGACGGTCGTCGACGGCAAGGCGGTCCCGCGCGGCGGCGCGGCGGGCATCACCTATGTTCCCGTGGAAAAGCCGGACCCGACGCCCGAATATGCCTATCAGGACGGCGTGTACTACGGCCGCGATGAGGCGGAGCATGTCATTGTCCGCATCGTCGTGAAGGACGGCAAGATCGTCTCCGCCGAGATCGTCACCCCGAAGGACTTCGACGCCGGCCATGCCGAGGAGATCCTCGCCGCCGTGGTCAGCAGCCAGACAGTCGAACGCGCCGACAGCGACACGGCGGACGACAGCACCCTGAAGTCCGCGCTGAAGGTCGCCCTGAACCGCGCCCTGCTCGGCGATACCTCGACCTATGATCCTGCCGATCCCACCGCGATCTTCGACGGCGGCAGCGGCACGAAGGCCGATCCGTACCGCATCGCAACGGCCGATCAGCTGCGTGCCTTTGCGGCAGCCGTGAATGAGGAAGAGCATTTTGCCGGGGAATACATCGTCCTGACGGCGGATATCGATCTCGCGGGCCGCAAATGGGTCCCGGCAGGCAATGCCGGAGCGCACTGCTTCAGCGGTATTTTCGACGGACAGAACCACAAGATCCTCGGCCTGCGCATCGGCACGGAGGAGACGCCTGCGGACTATGTCGCAGCCGGTCTGTTCGCCTATGCCGACGGCGCGATCATCCGCAACGTCGCAATCGAAAATGCACAGATCAATATCAAGCGCACGGACAGCGTCCGCATCTATGCGGGCATCGTCGCCGGTGTTATGGATAAGTCCGAGACCGGCGCAGGCACGCTGATCACGAACTGCGCCGTCTCCGGCACGGTCTCCGCGTCCTCCAAGGACTGGAGCACGGTCGGCGGTATCGTGGGTCAGAGCTATGACAGCGTGATCCTGAACTGCAGCGCCCATGTCGACCTGACGACGGTCTCCGTCAGCGGCAGTGCGCTGGCAGGCGGCATCGTCGGTCTGGACGGCTTCTCGATCCTGGCCAACAGCTACGCCATGGGCAGCATCTATGCCGATGCAGGCGTGAACGCTGCGACCATCGGCGGCATCGCCGGTATGCAGGCGGGTGTTGCGGGCAACAACTATTCCGACATGAAGCTCACGTCGAAGAACGCCACGGGCGACATCGGCGGCATCGCGGGCCGCAACACGGCCATCGGCACCGTGAATTACGGCTACTTCAACAGCGAGCAGGAGCAGCGCAGCGGCAACAGCGTCGTGACGCCTGCAAAGGACATCGGCACGAACGTGACCATGGGCTCGACCGGCGTTGTGCGCAACACGGCCGCCATGACCGGCGCGGAGATGCGCAGCGAGACGTTCCGCGACCTGCTCAACGAAAACCAGTGCGAGGACCACGAGCTGCGTTCCGCCCTGCAGGACGGCGTCACCCGCTACAGCATCAAGCTGCGTGCGGACGGCAGCCTGACGGTGGACAGCTGGATCCTGGACGGCGAGGTCCGGCAGAAGAACGCTCCGGTGCTCGAGCTTGACCCGCAGGCGCCCGAGGCACCGGTCATCACGCCGGACGGCGGCAGCTACGCCGAGGCGCAGACCGTGACCATCACGGCGGCCTCTGCCGACGCTGCGATCTACTACACGCTTGACGGCTCCGATCCTCTGAACGGCACGCTCTACACCGGCCCGTTCACGCTGGAGCAGTCCGCCGTCGTGCGCGCCGTCGCCGTCCGCGGCAACTCCGTCAGTGCGGAAACAAGGGTGGAATTCACCATCGAGACGGTGCATAATGCCGTCCTGAGCTTTGTCTCCAACGGCGGTTCCGTTGTGGAGCGCGTGGAGCTGCCCGTCGGTACTGCCCTGGACCTGAGCGCCTATATGACGGAGCGCGAGGGCTATGACTTCACCGGCTGGTATCTCGACACCGCGCTGACGCAGCCCATCACAAGCCTGACGCTCGAGGCCGACACGACGGTCTACGCGGGCTGGCGCATCCGCAATCCCTTCGTCGACGTGGCCGAGAAGGACTACTTCTATGACGCGGTTCTCTGGGGCGTGGAAAACGGCGTCGTCAAGGGCATGGATGAGACGCACTTCGAGCCGGAGACGGTCTGCACCCGTGCGCAGGCGCTGACGTTCCTGTGGCGTGCAAACGGTATGCCGCAGCCGAAGACGACGACCAATCCGTTCGTTGATGTCGATGCCTCTGCCTACTACTATGACGCAGTCCTATGGGGTGTCGAGAACGGCATCGTCAAGGGCATGGATGAGACGCACTTTGAGCCGGATACGGCCTGCAGCCGCGCGCATGCGCTGACGTTCCTGTGGCGCGCGAAGGGCATGCCGCAGGCAAGCGGCACGACGTTTGCCGATGTCCCGGCCAATGCCTACTATGCGCAGGCAGTTGCCTGGGGCGTAGAGAACGGCATTGTCAAGGGCATGGATGAGACGCACTTTGAGCCGGATACGCTCTGCCAGCGTGCTCACGCCGTGACGTTCCTCTGGCGTGCCTACGCGAACTGAGTCCCCATAACGCGTAAATAACAAAAGCCCGCTGCAGGGTTCCCTGCAGCGGGTCAATTTATGGCAGCGCCGCACAATTGCAGCTTCGGCCTTTGCCGGATATTTTTCGCCGATCCGTCGGTTCGAAAAGTTTGAGGTATTGCGCAGCCGTTGGCGGCTTTGCCGCCTTACGGATGCGGCATGCCCCTTGCGGGTACACAGAGTACATCTGCACGTTTCAAACCTTGCCTCGACAAAAAATCTCGCGCGAAATGCTCTTGCTGAATTGAGCGGTATTGCCTTATATTCTAATCCAGCATGAAGCCCCGGCAGCCGAGGCCGGCAAAGTCGGCAAAGCCGAGCGAGCGGTAAAATGCGGCCGTCTCCGGCGTGTCGTCCGTCGTCAGCTCGATCTGCCGCACGCCGTTGAATCGCTCAAGCACGGCGCGCAGCAGGGCTGTGCCGATCCCGCGGCGCTGCCGCTCCGGCGCGACCAGAATATCCTGAATGAACACGATCGTCGCGCCGTCGCCGACTGCGCGGATCAGCCCGGCCAGCTCGCCGTCCTCCCACGCGGCCAGAACCAGCAGCGAATGGCGGAAGCCGCGCTCCAGCGCTGCCGGGTCGTCCGTGTAGGCCGTCCAGCCGACGCTGGCGTAGAGGCGCAGGACATCCTCGGCCTTGTATTCCCTGTATTCCCGAATGTCCATCTCATATTTCTCCAATCAAATAGAAAAGGCGCGCCGCTGATACCTCGGTATCCAACCGGCGTGCCTTTTTTGGTGCCGCTGACCGGGGTCGAACCGGTACGCTTTTTAGGGCGAGGGATTTTAAGTCCCTTGTGTCTGCCTATTCCACCACAGCGGCATATCTGCATTCTGAAACAAAGATATTTTATCATTTTGAGCCGCTCCCGTCAAGCCCCGCGTGCCGCCGGGGGAAAATTACGCGAAACAGCGGCAGAGAATGGTGGGGGTTCGTCAAACTGTCGAATAAATGTTCAGAAAAACGTCATATGATTGTTGAATTATGCCGAAATTTGAGATATAATGAAGGAAAGAATAGTGGGCTTTGCGGATATTTGAAAAAAGAGAGAAAAAAATGTTGAATTTTTTGGGCAGAGTCCAATTTATTGGACAGCGGATGATGTATGATGAGGGCAGATGAGAGGAAGCATACCGAATGCGTTATGGAGGAAAGGAAGGAATAGCCAATGATCCATAAAACATATCAGGTCTCCATGGAGGTCGCAGGGGACACGGCGCTCTGGACGCGGCCGGACACCGGAGATTCTCCGTGCAGCTATCCGGCACCGACTTATTCCGCAGTGCGCGGTCTGTTTGAGAGTATCCTTTGGGGTCCGGCGGTCCGGATCATACCGAGAAAAGTGGAATTGTGCTCCGCGCCGCAGTACCACTCCTATGCAACGAATTACGGCGGACCGCTTCGAAAGTCCAGTCTGATCAGCAAGGATAACAACTACCAGCTGTTTGCCACGGTGCTGACCGGTGTCTGCTATCGGCTTTATGCGGATGTGATCCCCAACCCAAATAAGGAGAAGCTTCCGGACAGAGCCCGCGAATGGGACCGGCGCACGACCTCGCCGGGGCACGCCTATCAGGAAATGTTCAACCGGCGCTTGCTGCGCGGGCAATCCTATATGACGCCGTTCCTCGGATGGAGCGAATTCACGCTGTCATATTTCGGCCCGTTCCGTGAGACCACAAAGGTCTGCAAGGAGCTTCCGGATATCCACATTCCATCCATGCTGCGCAGGGTGTTTCTGACAGGACACGAATCAAATGAACGGGCCATATATCAGGCGGTTTATGATATGAACCTCTGCATTCATCAAGGTGTTCTCGAATATCCGGTAAGAGAGGAGGAGTACCGTGATCAATGAGTTGTATGAGCTTGCGTGGGTGCTTGATGATGCACAGGTCAAAAGACAGAGTTGGCACCCAAAATACAAGCCGATCCCCAATATTCGGCAGAATGCACCCTGTGTACGTATCATGGTTTCCGGTGGAAAAATTGCGGATATTTCGTCCGTAAGTGCAGAACTGGGCAAAAGCATCCGAAAATATGGTGACAATCAGGGTACCTATCCCTGTATGAATCTTGCACCTCTGTACCGGATCACAGATGAATCCGCAAAAAGAGAGCTGGCTGACCTGAAAAAGCACCCCGAAAAGATCGATACAGCCTGCATTTGCAAAATGAAAACATGGTGCACGCAAAATAACTGGGGCGATAAGGTCCAAAAGAAGTTCAGAACTTCCATGGAACGGGCACATGAGGCGGAATTCCAGTCCGCTGCAGCCCGGTATAGACCACTTCGGTGTCTGCTTGAGGAGACGGAATATTTTGCAGACCTGACGCTTCTTCATAACGAACTGGAGCGGAAAGCATGGGAGCTGCTGCGAAGTGTGAAGGATACTGCCTTGGCGCTGACGGTGCTCTTTTATTTGGGAAAGGCAGGAGCTGATGCAGAGAGTGATTATGGCTCCCTTTCCGTTGCGTTTGATGTATTAAAACTGATCGATGATAATATCGCTGCAGTCAGTAACAGGTTTGTTCTTGAAGTAAATGAGCATTTGCTGCATGCGAATTCCCCAAGTGGCGCAGAGAAGCAGAAAAGGGAAATCGATGCATTCGGCATCTGCTTTCAGCCGGTAGATGAGCCGATGCCCAGCGTCAAGCTGGCGGGCGGATTTGAAGTGACACTTCGGACCATGTTCAAAGGGCAGCCGTGCCAGAGCCGATACGGACGGTTTGAAGGGGAAAGCTATCCGGTCTCATCCGAGATGCGCCAACGACTGCAATCAGCGCTTGCATGGATCGGGAGTGAGAAGGAACAGGAGAATCGAACATGGATCAACACGGATAAGAATGAGATCCTTTTTGCGTATCCGTCCTCTTGGCCGGAAGTTCCGATTTCTTACACCCGGATATTCAAGAGGATGCCAGACATGAGTGTAACATTCTCTGCGCAGGCAGAGCAGTTCCTTCGGGAGCTTTTGCGCCCGAAAAAGGATGGGACAGATACTCACGCAGAATGGATAAGGATATTTATACTCAGAAAAATTGACAAAGCCCGCACAAAGATCGTCTACACCAAGCAGACCGATCCTGCCGAGCTGGAGCGGTGCTGCGAAGCATGGTCGCGGGGCTGCGGGAATCTCCCTGCATTTCCCTTTGACAAGCCGGAGGACCTGTACCCACTGGAGGCTGCCGGTATTCTGAACGGCTTCTGGAGACGGGACGGCGATGCTGTGACGGATAAGTACAGACCGTATTCCCAATATCACGGTATAGAGCTCTTGATGGACCCGAAGCTGCCCGTTACAGCCGATCTGCACCGCTTGACCGAGAGCGCGATGGTCATCGGACCACTTTTGAGGAAACCAAAATGCAGTAAGGCAAAGAAGAAAGAGGACATACAGAAAGAAAAGAAAATACAGGAAGCTGCAGGGAAGCAGCTGCTCCTGCTGGGACTATTTCTGGACCGAATGAGAATCAGAAAGGAAGATTATATGGAGAACTTGCCATATCTCTATGGCCAGCTGCTCAAGGCGGCTGATGAGCTGCATGAATTGTACTGCGATGTCGTGCGCGACGGACAAAAGCCGCAGGAGCTTGTGGGAAGCAGCATGTTCCGCAGCGTATCGGAGTCACCGCTCCGCATGCTGCCGGTGCTGAGCCAGAGGATCATGCCATATTATGCGTGGGCGAAAGTCTACCGCCGGAAGAGTGACAACGAAAACAGGAAGCATGCAGCTCGTGCCGGGTGGTTGTATCGGGTCTGTGAGCAGATCACAACGAGGCTTTGGAATAGTCAGACTGTGCCGTCCCGGTTCAACGATGAAGAGAAGGCGCAGCTGTTTATCGGCTATCTGGCGTCATTTTCTGAGAAAGAAATGAAATTAGAGGAGGAATCAAATCATGAATCATGAGATCAAACGTGCAACCGGACTTCTGGTCCTCGAAGCAGTCAACTCAAACCCAAACGGCGATCCGGACCGCGATGGCGAGCCCAGACAGCGTGACAACGGCCGCGGGGAGATCTCTCCGGTCTCCTTCAAGCGGAAGCTGCGTGATCTGATCGAGCAGAATGACAAGGATGAGCACGATACGCCGTTTTTCAAAGCATTGCCGGAAAAATTCAGCGGGAAAGAACATGAAAAGCAATACCTGATCCTCGAACACCGCGGACGGAATCGAAGCCAGATCAAAGAAGAGATGAGGGAAAACTCACTGCAGAGCGGGAGACGCAAATTTGTCGAGCGATACTGGGATGCCCGCGTTTTCGGCAATACCTTCCTTGAAGAGGGTGAAAATAACTTCATCCGTACCGGTGTCGTACAATTTGGAATGGGCATTTCCCTCGCGCCGGTCGAGATCATCCGGCAGACAAATACCAATAAGGCTGGTGTGGAGAGCGGCAAGGACCGGGGCATGGCGCCGATGGCATATCGTATTGTGGACCATGGGGTATATTGCATGCCGTTTTTTGTCAATCCGAATCAAGCAGAGAAAAGCGGCTGCACGGCGGATGATATTGAACTGCTCAAGCTGCTTATCCCGCACGCCTATGAGCAGAACCGCTCTGCGATCCGGCCGGATGTCCGGATCCGTCATGCATGGTACATTGAGCACAAGAGCATTCTGGGAAGCTGCCCGGAGCATCTGCTGCTGGAGGCGCTGACCCCCGTTAAATTGGGAAACCCTGACGAGCCGTCCACATCGTGGACCGATTATCAGGATAAAACGGGACTGCCGGAGGACCTCCTTGTGCGCGTAGAAAGCTGCACGGACCTGATATTGCGGGGATGAGAACGCCGCTTGCGCACAGTGCGCGAAAGAATTATCCGCCGCAGACCTACGAAGCGCACGTCCGCGGTGTCTGCGAAAGGGCGGGAAAATACGCGGCTGAGGCAGAATGCTATTCGGTGAAAGCAAACGGTATCCTGTCAACCATCGTTCGGGACAGCGCGCTGCTCCACGATCTGGGGAAGCTGGAGGAACGGAACCAGAGCGTTCTGTGTGAGCAGAGCAGAAGGCGGAGGCATCTGCCTGTGGACCATACCGACGCCGGAAGCGCCGCCCTGCAGAAGATGGGGAGCGGCTGTGCCGCAATGCTGGTATACTCCCATCACCAGGGCCTCCCCGATCTGTCGACGGAATTTGCAGCAAGAGGATGCTCCATATTCCGAAATGGGAATGCCGAGGTGCGCGCAGAGACGGATGCTGCGCTGCCTGCATTGCTTCGGCAGCATGAAGCGCTTTTTCCCCGGAAGCCAAACAAAGAAGTGCAGGCGTATGACGGGGACCCGGCGGTGTTCCTCCGTATGGCGCTTTCCTGTCTTGCGGATGCCGACCACGGCGACACGGCCGCGGCATTCGGGCAGACTGAAAAAGCCATGCCGGAGCTGCGCCCGCAGGAACGGCTCGCTGCGCTGGACCACTATGTGTCTAAATTCGGCGAGACGGACGAACGCAGCAGCCTGCGCAGAGAGCTGTATCAGTCCTGCCGATCGGTGGAGGCTCATAGCGGCTTTTCCGTGTGCGGAAGTCCTGTTGGCTCCGGCAAGACGACGGCGGTGATGGCGCATCTTCTGGAGCAGGCCTGCAAACGGAATGCTCGCCGAATCTTTGTAGTCCTGCCCTATACCAGCATTATCCGCCAGTCTGTTGATATTTACCGGAAAGCGCTCGTGCTTCCGGGGGAGACACCGGAAGATGTTGTGGCAGAGCTGCATTCCAGAGCGGATTTTGAGGATATCGAGACACGCTATCTTACTGCGCTCTGGCGCGCGCCGATCGTTGTGACGACTGCGGTCGCATTCTTTGAGACCTTGTCTTCCCATAATCCGGCGGCCTTGCGGCGGCTGCATGAGCTGCCGGGCAGCCTGATCTTTGTCGATGAGGCACACAGTGCACTGCCGCTCCGGCTCCTTCCGCTTGCATGGCATTGGATGAATGTTCTGTCAGACGAATGGAGCTGCTATTGGGTGCTGGCTTCCGGTTCGCTGGTCCGGTATTGGGAACTCCAACCGTTATCCGGACTCTCTATGCCCCGACCGGAGATCGCGGAGCTGGTCCGACCTGACCTGCAGAGAGAATTGAGCCGGTACGAAAGCAGCCGGATCACGTTCCGGTGGCGAGAGAAGCCGATCGGGCGGAAAGAGCTGGCCGAGTGGGTGCAGGAAGCACCGGGTCCCCGGCTGCTGATCCTGAATACGGTCCAGAGTGCGGCCGTGATCGCGGCGGATATGGCTGCAGAATTTGGACAGACGCATGTGGAGCATCTGTCTACGGCTCTGACGCCGGAGGACCGCGGCAATACGATCGATCGGATCAGACGGCGGCTGGCTGATCCGGATGACGCGGATTGGACGCTTGTGGCGACCTCCTGCGTGGAGGCTGGCGTTGATTTTTCCTTCCGGACGGGATTCCGGGAAATATCCTCGCTGCTGTCGCTCCTGCAGGCTGCGGGCAGGGTCAACCGCCACGGCAGAAACACGGAAGCGGTCATGTGGAGCTTTTCGCTGCAGGATGATTCCATGCTGCCAAAAAATCCGGCGCTGGATGTCTCTGCAGCGGTGCTCAGAAGCTATTTCCAAAAGAGACTTCCAATCACACCGGAGCTCAGCACGCGCTCCATGCAGGATGAGCTTGTCCGGGACGACAGCTGCATGAGCGCGATCTGTGACTTTGCAGAGCTGGAAGCGGCACAGCAGTTCAGAACCCTTGCGCAGAAATTCCGGGTAATCGATCAGAAAACGGTTCTCGCGGTTCCTGATGACTCCATGGCATCGGCTATTGCGGAAGGCAGAGCAAGCTGGCAGGAGCTGCAGCGGCATGCGGTCTCCGTTCGGAAAGAGAAGATCGTGCTGTGGCATCTGCGAGAGATCGCCGACGGCATTTATCAATGGACGCTGGGGTACGACAGCTTTTTGGGCTATATGCACGGTGTGCTCCTGACAGAATAGAACGGTTCGGCTGTTGTGGATAATATGATCTGCGATATCCGGTCATGGAGGCGGGTTCGCTCGATTCTCTGCGCGATCTGGATGCCTATCCGCCGTTTCTCTGGAAGTGAGCCTATGCTGGTTCTGATCTCTTATGATGTGAACACACAGGATGCGGCAGGAAGGAGGCGGCTCCGCCTGATTGCAAAGCAATGCGTGAACTATGGGCAGCGCGTCCAGAATTCCGTGTTCGAGTGCATATTGGATGCTGCGCAGTGCAGGCAGCTTCAGCATAAGCTCTGTTCCCTGATGGACAAGGAGAAGGACAGCCTGCGGTTTTATTATCTGGGCAATCGCTATGAAGCCAAGGTGGAACACTTCGGCATCAATGCCGGCTATCAGCAGGAGGGGGTCCTGATGGTATAAGCGTGCGAACGGGGAGCGAGCAGCGATTCTTCGGAAGGTTCGCACCGAAATTTGTGTACGTTTGGCAGAAAAAATGGCCGCATCAAAGCCAGAAAACCGCTCAATACGGCCAGGGTAAATGCACTTTTTTGCAATATGCGATGTTTTGCACAGTTTTTTTGTGCAAGATCGCTGTCCCGCCCCGCAAGGGGCGGGTGGATTGAAATAAGCTGATCGAAAAGATTTACATGGACTGCGAGCAGATGAGCAAGGCGGGAGCCTACAGCATCTGGAAGAAGACCTATGGCAAGGAACTGAAAGCCCGGAAGAAGAGAATGGCTGACCGCGCCAAGATGCTTCTCTCCCCGGTGGAAGAGTTTGATGCACTGCCCGATCAGGAGCAGACGAGAATCGCACGGGAGCTGAGCCTGATGGCTCACAAGGCTTGGTACGAGGGCGACGGAAGCAGCTACTCGTTCTGCGCAAGTGGCAGATGCTACACAGACACCTACGGTATCGTCTGGTTCATAAAGCAGACCGGCTGGGCACTCAATGGCAATGCTGTTTATGGCCTGTTCGCTTATGTTGATGGTACGATTCGGGATGCTCACTACAGAGCTTGAAAAGGAGGGAAAAGCAATGAAACACGGCATGACTATCAAAGAAGCAGCACATGAATGGGTGCGTGAGATGAATGCAATTCCTCGCAGTGTTGCCGAAAAGCTGATGAGCATCGACGAAGATGACATTTACGAGGTGACTGAGCCTGCGGTTGGTGACAGAGTTTACTGCTATCAGCCGCTGAGCGAGCGCTGCGGCGAGATCGAGGACATCTACGAGGATGGCCGCTATCATATCCGCCTTGACAATGATACATATACAGACGCTGACAGCGATGACTTCACTGTCAAGCGAGATTGCTGGTTGCCCATGTGGGGGACGATGTGGACGTTTGATGATATCTGCGATGACTGGTGGTTAGAAAAGAACGACGGAATCAAGATCATGTCCGAATGCGGATTTCGTATCTATGAGTCTGATGATTTTGGTTTCATCTTTGGAATCGACGGAGCTGGATACGACTTCTACGAGGCACACTGGATTCCGCTCTACAAGGCGCGCGGCCTGAAGTGGCATGACCCGGCAGCGGAGCAGCAGTACCAGATGGAGCGCAAGGGCTACACGGTTGGCAAGATCGGAATGCGGCAATACTGGATGAACGGAGATCGCGTGGTTGAGGAGGTGCTCAAGAGTGAATAAGGGGACGGCCTATCGCATAGTCGGCGAGCACGTTTACATGGCGCGCCTGAAGTACGAAGGAGACAGAACCATCGTTGTGCTTGCAGACACGATGACAGAAGCAACTGAAAAGGCACAGAAGTTCTTCGGATTGTCTTCCGTGGTCGTAGAGAGAGTATGGAAGACATACGACCCACAAGTATATGTGGCATGGGGGTGTGAAAAATGGGGCTGATGGAAGCGCTCGAAGAGGCTGGATACCCGCGAGAGCAGATGTTCAATCACTGCTCCGACCTGTATGTGTTCATCACGCCGCTCACGAAGCGAGTCGTCGATAAGTGGTTCAAGGATGAGAGGCTGAACAAGAGCCTGTTCGTCAAGACCTTCAGCGACCAGATCACAGGAAGACCGATGTACGATATTGCCTTCCAGTACACACCGTACTGGGAGGAGAAAGCGAGGCAGATATGAGTAATGCGTATTATGAATATATGGCTGAATACATTGCAAACGAAATTGGCTGCGTCAATGACCCGCTTGTTCTAAGCCTGTATTTAACAGCTGTTGTAGCTCAAAGATGCAAAATTGGCGCAGTACAGGACGGAACTTGCAAAGGCTGTTTGTACGGCAGTATCGGGCATAATTGTCGTGAACTTTATAACATCAGCAAGGAAGAGCTGGGTTCCTTTTCAGAAGGGATGGTTGCAGAATGAACGATATGCAGATGGAAATGTGGGACGCTCTGTGTGAGCTTTCCGGCGAGGAGGCTGCGCGGATGTTCACCGACTACTACGGGAACCAGCTGCTCGATGATGGCTTCCGTGCTTTCCTCGGCGAAGAGGGCGTGATGCCTGAAATTGACGACGAGGATGAAGATGAATAAAGTGCTGCTGAAAGAGAAGGACTTGCAGTTCCTGCTCCAATGGAGGGACGAACACAAAGACCTTGTTCGTCTCGGTGCCGCACCGATGAAAGCTGTGAAGATCATCTGTGTGGACAGCGGATTTACAATCACCGGCATCCGAGAGGAAAATGAACTGCGGTTGACTGTCAACGAGAATGGCAAAGGCATTGGAAATCTCAAATTCGAGCTGCTGGAAGATGGGTTGTGCAAGCTGGTGAGGGACACAACGAAGCTGAGCAAAGAAAACCGGCAGGCTGTCCTGACCGTCTACTGCTCGGTGATGGCTCTGATCGTGTTCGGAAAGTTTACCGTGGACGTCGGCCAGAACGATGCGCGGAAAAAGGAAAGCCGTCCTACAAAGCCCACAAAGAGCCACAAAAGGAGCCAACGGAACGGGGTCACTTACATACTCTGTACGACCGGCAATGAGCTTCAAATGATGGCAAAAGGCTCACACAGAAGCCCACGCGGTTCCTTCTCCGTCCGTGGACATTACCGCCACTACAAAAGCGGGAAGGTAGTGTGGATTGCGGAATACAAAAAAGGCTCAGGAAAGCACCAAAAAGGAAGCACTTACAAGCTAAAGAAGGAGGAAAACTGATAATGTATACCTGTTACGAATGCGAGCTGCACCAGCGCTGTGAGAACAAGGTTGCTGCAAATCCGCACCGATTCCCAACTTGCAATATTGAAAATAAATGCGATTCGTTTAACTTGATGAAAAATTGCGATCGTGATTACAGTCGCAACTATGTGTACCCGGATGGCTCTCTCACGGCACTTGGCATGAGGACGATGATCGCAATTGGTGGTGTAAAAGTCAACGGAAAGGCGGATATATCGCTTGCAGCGATGTCCGACGAAAGGCTTGAGGAACTTGCCAGCGAAATCAGGGAAAAACAGATAGTGGAGGAAGACTGATATGCCTACTGAAGAGATGAAGAAAGAGTTCGACTACATTCTGGAGTTCATAGAGGGCGGCGACTTCGTTCAGTTCGTCGAGGTGAAGCAGCTGAGAGCACTCTGGACTGCGTTCTGCCTGCATCACGGACTCGACCCTGACACGCGCACCTATGACTGTTACGCCCTCGAAATGTGGAACTATCTAGAGGAGAATTTGACCTGCCCGTGGTCGTCTGATAGATTCGAGAATTTCGACCTGTTTATTGGCGCGAACCTGTGCTGAAAATTGCGGTATGCGTTGATTTCGGCGTTGGCTTGTGCTAAAATAAACGAAAATGTTAAGGAATAGCACCCCGGCGAGCGGAGAAATAGGGAGCAGCATCCTGCTTCCCGTAAGCATAGGGGATGCGATGCTTATCGCGGATCTCTGATAGACCACAACGAGACTGCATACAAGACCGCCCTGCAGGCTTTGCAGGGCGGTCAAGCTTTTAAAATCACATATTTTGTGAACAAACATTGCGCGTTTCGTGAATGTTAGCACTCGGCGCTTGACTATGCTAAAAAGCGTGCTATGATGAACACGATCGATGAGGGAGGGAGCGTTGAGAGCCCCCCGGAGATCAGGCATTGTTGTACAAACGGTAACAGAGTTCGCCAACGCATGGAGTTTTTCCCCAGCGCCTACGAAAGGTATGAATGGAGGAATGACTTATGTTGCCGAGTGTTTTTGGTGAAAACCTGTTTGATGATTCGCTGTCCGATTTCTTCGGCTTCGGGCGTATGATGCCGCAAATCAGCAGTGAGCTGTACGGTAAGCATGCCAAGAACCTGATGAAGACCGATGTCCGCGAACTGGACGGCTCTTACGAGCTGGACGTGGATCTGCCGGGCTTCAAGAAGGACGAAGTGACAGTGGACCTGCAGGATGGTTACCTGACGATCAGTGCTGCAAAGGCCCTTGACAAGGACGAGTCCGATCAGAAGGGCAAGTTCCTGCGTCAGGAGCGTTATGCCGGCTCGATGAGCCGTAGTTTCTATGTCGGTGACGACGTGGAAGCCGCGGACATTTCTGCGAAGTACGAGGATGGTATCCTGAAGATCAGCGTCCCGAAGGCTGCGCAGAAGGAACTTCCGAAGCACACTACCATCGCGATCGAGTAACACAGCAATGCGCCAGCGCCCCGGCTAATCGCCGGGGCGCGGCGCATTTTAAAGAGAGTCCGGATGAGCAAATCTGCCGGAAGCGCTTGACTTGATGCGGCAATCTGATAGAATAAGTGCGCAACTACAACAGAAAGGCAAGCAAGCTATGTATCAACTGATTTGCAAGGACGGTAATGCGCGCCGGGGCGAATTCACGACGCCGCACGGTACGGTTCAGACGCCGGTGTTTATGAATGTCGGCACGCAGGCGGCTATCAAGGGCGCGCTCTCGGCGGAGGATCTTGAACGCATCGGCTGTCAGGTCGAGCTGTCCAACACGTACCATCTGCACGTGCGACCCGGAGATGAGCTGATCCGCGACCTCGGCGGTCTGCATAAATTCATGACGTGGGATAAACCGATTCTGACGGATAGCGGCGGATTTAAGATCTTTTCTCTGGCGCAGCTTCGTAAGATAACGGAGGAGGGGGTCGCCTTCAACTGCCATGTTGACGGGCGGCATATCTTCATGGGGCCGGAGGAGAGTATGCGCATTCAGGCGAACCTCGGTTCTGATATCGCGATGGCGTTTGACGAGTGCATCAAGATCCCTTCTCCCTATGACTATGTGAAAAATTCCTGCGACCGGACTTACCGCTGGCTGGAGCGGTGCAAGGCGGCGCTCGATGACTATACCGGCCGCGACGATGCGGTCAATCCCGGCCAGGTGCTCTTCGGCATCAATCAGGGTGCGGTCTTTCATGATCTGCGTATTGAGCATATGAAAAAGATCGCAGAACTGGATCTGGCCGGCTATGCGATCGGCGGCCTTGCGGTGGGGGAGACGACGCAGGAGATGTACGACACCATCGCCGCCGTCGAGCCCTATATGCCGGCGGAAAAACCGCGCTACCTGATGGGCGTCGGAACGCCCGGCAACATCATCGAGGCGGTCGCGCGCGGCGTAGACTTCTTCGACTGTGTCATGCCGGCGCGCAACGGCCGCCACGGGCATCTGTTCACGTGGTCCGGTGTGATCAATATCAAAAATGAGAAGTATCAGCGCGACGAGCAGCCGATCGACCCGCAGTGCGACTGCCCGGTCTGCCGACGGTTCTCGCGTGCCTATCTGCGCCATCTGTTCAAGGCTGACGAGATGCTGGCCATGCGCTTCGCCGTGATGCATAATTTGTATTTTTATAACACGCTCATGGCACGTATCCGCGCAGCGATCGAGGCCGGGGAATATGAGACGTTCCGAAAAACTTACACAACTATGCTCGATACGCGCATTTAACGCTTGCATTTGTATAGCAAAGCGGATATAATATTTTTATCATCACACGGAGGTAAAACCATGGGAAACGGCGGATATTCATCCATTATCATGATCATTCTGATGCTTGTCATCTTCTATCTGTTCCTGATTCTTCCGGAGAACAAGAAGAAGAAAAAGCTCAATGAAATGCGCTCCAGTCTGAAGGTCGGCGACGATATCGTCACGATCGGCGGTATGATGGGCAAGGTCGTCCACGTCACGGACGACAGCGTGACCTTTGAGACCAGCGAGGATCAGGTTCGCATTCAGGTTGCCAAGTGGGCCATTTCCACGAACGCCCGCGCCGAGGCGCAGGCTGCCAAGGAAGCTCAGGACCGCAAGGCTGCCAAGCAGAAAGCAAAAGAAGCGAAAAAGGAAGAGCCGAAGCACGAGGAGCCGAAGGGCCCCGAGGTGTAAAGCAGCTTTCGGAATGATTCACCCCCTGCAGGAATATGCTGTGATGCATATGTTCTGCAGGGGGTGTTTTTTTGCATACGGAACAAAAATGGCTGCCGCTGCTCTCACGTGCGGCAGCTTGCGGCTTGACAGGAGTCGTGCTTACATTGATGCTGAGCTGGCTGGCGGCGTTTGCGGTGAACCGCGAGCTGCTGCCTGAGGTTGATACGCGGCTTATCGCGCTCATATGCTGCGCGATTGCGTGCCTGATTACCGGGGCCTTCTCTCCGCAGCCGGAGCAGGGGAGGGCACTTGGCGGCGCGATGACTTGGGCTGTGTGGATGATCGGTTATCTGATTCTGAAAGTATCTGTCGGTGCGCCGCTTTTTTGCGCCGAAACCGCCGTCACACTCACGGTCGCACTTGCGGCGTCGATTATCGGTTCGTGCATTTTTCATAAAAAGTTACGAAATAGAACAAAGAAGAAAAAACGGAAACAGAGTAGAAAATACAGAAAGTAATCACCCCGAAAGTTTACATAACGTATGTGTGATTACCTATATATAGCGTTTTCGTCCGCGTGATTACCGAAATATAGGCGTGAGGACTTGAAAAAACAGGCTGCTTCAGAACTCGGAGTTACGGAGTTTACATAATACTGTTAACATAATTTCTTGTCATAATAAACAAAAATGAACAAAGTTTGACGAAATGCTTGATAACAGTTTCGATTTGTATTATATTATGTCTACACCGCATTATGTAAATTGTCATGTTATGAATGCGCGTTCATAGACTGTCCGTGGTGATGGGCAATGAATGTGCGACAGAGATATAAGAAACTGCGTGTGCGCCGGAAAGCGGCTCTGCAGCGCTTCCCGCTGCCGCCGCTGCTTGCTGCAGGCATGGCGGCGGGCTACGTGATCGGCTGCTGCTGCGGTGCGAACGCCGAGCTGCCGGATTCTTCAGAACCGGTGCTTTCGTTTTTGCAAAGCGGCACGGGTGGCGCATTGTATGGCGGCTTGCTGCCGGAATTATGCATCTCGTGCGCTTATGGCTTTGCATTTTTGCTGCTGTCGACGTCGTATCTTGGCTTTTTGCTGATCCCCGTTGTTTTCGGTGTCAAAGGTTTTCTGTCCGCCTGTACGGCGGCTGCTTTTTTGCGCTCCGGCTGCGCACACGCGTTTGCGCTGTCGTGTATTGCGGTTGGTTTGCCAGGCGTGTTTCTCGTGCCGGCGCTGTTTTTGCTCGGCGTGCTCTGCGCGCAGATGTCTGTGCGTCTGATGGAGCAGCGGCGTGGCCTGCCGTCTCCCGCTGTGACGGAGCGTTGTTCCCGGGAGCTGGCGTTGGTGTTCTGCCTGCTGCTTGCGGCTGCGGCCACGGCGAGCTATGCCGTGCCGTTTTTCACAAAGCTTATTCTGTGACCGATGGTCACTCTGGATGAAATCTGATTGGAAAGGGGGAAGTCGTCGTGCGTGATTCCGACGGAATGGAAATATTCGAATCCTACCTTCGTGATGTCAAGCGCTCATCGCAAAATACGATTTCCTCATACCTGCGGGATGTACGGCAGCTGAGTGAATACCTGCACGCCCATACGGATGCCGACCTCGGCTCTGCGGAAGAAGAGGAGCTGTGCGATTACATCGATTGGATGCGCAGCAACGGCAAGTCGGTTGCCACGGTTTCCCGGGCAATCGCGTCGCTGAAAAACTTCTACGGTTTCCTGCTCAATAATCATTATGTTCAGCACAATCCGACCGGAAAGCTCGTGCCGGACAAGGCCAAGCAGAAGCTGCCGCAGATCCTCACAAGCAAGGAAGTGGAGCTCCTGCTCGCGCAGCCGGAGTGTACGGACGCCAAGGGCTACCGTGACCGCGCAATGCTCGAGCTGCTTTACGCGACCGGTATCCGTGTGAGCGAGCTGATCTCCCTGAACATCACGGACGTCAATTTGTCCGCCGGTGTTATCCGCTGCCACGGACGCGATAAGACGCGCATGATCCCCATGTATCCGGCGGCCGTGCGTGCCCTTACGGAATACATCAACTTCATCCGCCCGCAGATGATCGCTGCTCCGGATGAACAGGCGCTGTTCGTCAACGTCAGCGGGGAACGGATGTCGCGTCAGGGCTTCTGGAAGCTCATCAAGAACTACCAGACGAAGGCCGGCATCGAAAAGGCAATCACACCGCATACGCTGCGCCATTCGTTCGCGGCGCATCTGCTGGAAAACGGTGCGGATATCCACGCCATTCAGGAAATGCTCGGCCATGCGGACATCTCCTCGACGCAGATCTATTCTCACCTCGTCAGCAAACAGCTCAAGGATGTCTATAACAAGGCGCACCCGCGTGCATGATCCATTGTGTTTTCAGCGCTCCGAAGAAATTCGGAGCGCTATTTCTTTTGAGCAGTTGCTTACGTGGCGAAATTATGCTATATTTATTTAATTGGAGTGATGCATATGCGGATCTTAGGCGTCGACCCGGGGATCGCTACGGTCGGCTTCGCGGTTTTGGATGCGGACAAGCGCAGTCAGCGGCTGCTGACCTGCGGTGTGATCACGACACCGGCCAAAACGCAGCTCTCGAGCAGACTAGATCAGATCTATCGCGACCTGAACGAACTCATTGCGCAGTTTCATCCGGAAGCGATGGCAGTGGAGGAATTGTTTTTCAACACCAATATCACGACCGGCATCGCCGTCGCCCACGGGCGCGGCATCATTCTGCTCTCGGGCTATCAGGCAGGGCTGCAGATCTATGAATATACGCCGCTGCAGGTCAAGCAGGCAGTCGTCGGTTACGGCCGCGCGGACAAAAAGCAGGTCATGGACATGGTGCGTCGCATCCTGTCC
>ERZ772812.182-NODE-182-length-63896-cov-4.792704_pt1 | contig 63896 bp, 53 predicted proteins | sample MGYA00511343_ERZ772812 | MGnify/ENA primary metagenome ERZ772812 (study PRJEB29015, sample SAMEA2737706) | human gut metagenome | biome: human gut; feature: human-associated habitat; material: faeces | place: China | collected 2012 ...
CCCCCCCCCCCCGAAAGATTTTAATGTATTAAGGATAGATTTCAGTCGACGTTTGTAATACATCTCGGGGTAACATTTTGCAATTGCTCGATAAAAGCCTTTGTCTATATTTTCAAAAAACAACTCCCTTTTTTCTGGCATCTCAGAAGGATGTCTTAATTGATGATTCGCTGCCACAGCCTTTTCCAAATCAACATCTCTGATTTCAAATCCCGCCGCACGAACAAGCTCAACGCCTTTTGGAGATTGGCACAAAATCAAAGATATCCCTTTTTTTTGTTCCACATCGCTAAGTTCACTTCCCCAAGAATCACCTAATGTGATATCAGAAACTCTTTCCAATGATGCATATCTGCACGAATAACAATTTTCTGTATAATCCAGCGATGTAAGGAAGGCAAAAGTGTACAAATCTTGTTGATTATCAAAAGAAATTCTTTTATATCCAGACTCCAATCCAAATGCCGTTTTATTTCGGAACTTCAAATCTTTAATTGCTGCAATGTCAATTTTATTCTCGTTTAAGAATCTTTCCAAAATTCGAGGAGATGGTGAACCATGACAAATCAAATCGACAGTATATAAATTTTCTCTGTTTCTTACAAAGTTCTTTAAAGCCGCCACTTGGCATGGTAGGCCAATAAACATCACCTTGTTTCCGTCTTTCAATTTCTCTGCAATTTTAGAATAAATATTAGCTGGATTACTCTTTACATATTTTGATCCAGCAAAACGTTTTGCATAATCAATGTCATTGGTGATGTCAAATAAGAATTGTCCATCTCTAAATAGACATGCTGCGACATAGCCACCATTTAGTATAAATGTCTTTATCAGACCGGAAGCTGCACCCCCGGATGACGAGTGATTCCGCACAGCCGGAATCCAACCCTGATACCACTCGATAGGTTTTTCTTTTTTTGCCTCAGTGTTATTGGGGCATACTTTCTCACAGGCGCTACAATTGACACAAAGACTTTCATCAATTACAGCGTTCATTGTCTTTAACGAATCTTTTATGGAAATAGCATTTTTCTTACATACATCCACACAAGCTCCGCAACCGGCACACTTGTTCAAATCACATACCGTTTTCATTTCTCTTTCTCCTTTTCTAGAAAAGAACGATGAAAACCATATTATCTTGATTTTCTCTTAAAAATCATCTGAATAACTTTCTTCCGTTCGTTCTTATTGAATAGCAAAATTAAAACCACAATATAGCCTACAATTCCTGCACACGCACAAACAAGCATAAATGTAAGCCACGAGTTTATAACAGCAAATCTTCTAATTGCTTCAAAAAGCACATAAATAACGCAGGAAATGAATATACTTTTAATCAGTGCTGGGTAAAAAGTCAGCTTTGGCAAATTTAAAACATGAGAGCAATACAATGGTGTAACGATTGCATGTCTGACAATCATGAAGCACGAACTTGTTCCCGCGATAATAATCAAGGGATTAAAACTTGTTGCCTTCAAAAGTAGGAATTCCGTACCAATACTTGATACACTGAATATTGTTGTGATGATTACCGATCCTTTAATCTTATTAGTAAGTGTATTCGCATAGTATAATCCTTCTACATACGCATTGACCAACAATGGCAACACCGTAAGAATCGAAAGAATCTGAATTGTATTTATTTCTTCTACTGACTTTCCATTAAGCCAAAGGGTATAAAATTCTTTGCCAAATACCACAAAACCTATAAGTGGGACTATCATCATAAAACTCAAGAAATTTATAGTGAATTTAAATTTTTCAATAAGTTCTTCTTTCTTGTTTTCAGCATACAATTTTGCCAATTCAGGATTGAAAACATTTGCTACAAGTTGTGGTATCTGAGCTAGAACAACTGGGATTTGCTTGGCTATTGAGAAAAGACCCATAGCACTTGGATTAACAAAAAGGTTCGTCACCAACAGATCAAGACCTGTTTGAAGCATCTTATTAAGACTCTCCAAGCTGACCCAGATACCGCTCTTTAAGATTTCAAAGACACGCTTTAAGTTGAAATACTCACGTTTAATCTTTATTTCTGGTAGAAGTTTTTTGGTAATGCAATATTGCAACGTCATTGTAATAAGTCCCGTACAAATTGCTGCAATAGAATAGTACCACATATGTGGCACAAACAGCCAGAACGAAACCGCTAGTATAAGCACCCTCGTGATATTTGCAGTCATCTGTGCCAATGAATTCATGTATAATTTGTTTTTTATAAATGCGGCTACACCGAATACAACGCCGACTAAAGAAATTGTCGAGCTAAAAAAGGCCAAAATAACTGTAATTTTAACATCCTTAACTAAGCTGTCCGGAATATTAATCAAAGATTGGATATTGATGCACAAAATAACTGATGCAATCAAAACTATAATTCCAATAAAAGTATCCGCAAAAAAGACTGACGAGTAATATTCTCTCACCTTTTTTTCGTCATTTTTATGATAGGAAAGTGTAATAAATCTTCCGGCCAACGAATTGAGTGCAATAGTGATAACAGATAAATAGCTCACAAAGTTATTTACCAATCCGATGAATCCATATGCTTCCGTGCCCAATTTACTTATGATAAATGGTGTAAAGAAAAAACTAATAATCATATTAGTAGCAAACACCATCATCTGTGCTATTAAACTAATCAAAAAATCACGATTACTGCTTTTCATATTCTTTCATTACTAGTCCTTTCTCATGATAAATTTATTCATCAACTTAATTGCTTTTCTTCGTGAGTATAAAAGCGTTTCATATATGCCCACAATTTTTACTAAAAACCTCTCTTTTCAGATGCATATACTTCTTTTATATCAGGATTATTCCAATCCAATGTTTCCCAATCGTCATGACAATCCGTCTCTACGCCTCCACGCACTGTTTGTCCTCCCATGCCAGCCCAACAAAAGCAAGTAAAATAATGAATTTCAAGTTTAATGTTACTTCTACCATTGATAGTATTCCAAAAATATATATTCCGCTTAGAAATGCATAGTTGCTTTTTTCTTTTCCTTTTTTTATCATCGCGTATGCTAGAGCAAATATCATGGCAGTTCCAATTACACCACAAGATACTATGCTGTCAAATACACCATTCTGTGCATTGTAAATCGGTAGCAAGCTATTACTTGTTAATCCCCTCAAACATATCCAATAGTTATGATCCAAGCCATATCCTATCAAATAATGTCCTCTCATCATTAAGAAAAATCTAGCATATGCTCCCATTCTCCCTGTTAATGTTATATCTTTTCCTAATACATTGGTAATAAAATTGCTAATAGCTGGCACGTTAAGAATTGCACTATTTACAATCAGCAGCAAATCCAATCCCAATGTCAATACGATAAAAAACAATGGTTTTTCCATGAGTTCATATATTGCTTTTTTCATAACAAGAAATACAGCCAAGATAACAAATGAAATGATTCCCGTTGTACAATTTACCGATGAAGCAATAGCTATGGACTCTAATAGAAAAGCTGCAAATACAATCCTATTGCTCTTTTTATTTATCTGATACACCGCTAAAAAGAATATCAATAAATAGAGATGCGTATAGCAGACATTAAATTTATTGCCAACCAAATATGCATCATTATGTAGTAAAAAAGAATACTTTGCTGGAAACACAACCATAAGCATATCATTTAGCACGCAAGAAATGAAACAGCAAAAGAATATTATCTTACATCCATAATCTACTTTTTTTGTTTCTCGAAAAATCTCAGCCGTAAAAAAAGTTTCGAGAATACTAAAGCCAAAAATCATGACACTTACATAGTCTGTTCCTTGATATCCACGGTTTAGGAAAGAGCTTGCACCACATAGAAATACAAAGAATAACAACCCCGCATTAAGCAACTGATATTCATTTTTTAACATTATACGGGCGTGTTTCAATATTACAACTCCGCCCAAAAATAGCATTAGAATTTTCAGTTCTCTATAATTGGAAATATGGAATGTACTAATATTTATAAATGAAGTAAAAGCAATGATTGTCGCCAACAATCCCATTTCCAAATCTATATATTTAATTTTCATTTTTACCTCTCTTTGGAAACCGACAAATTATCGCGTAAATAATTCATGCTTTTTGACATTTCGCTTTTCCGAATCAAATCGACATTTTTATAATCAATTTCATGCTGCAAAACGTCCCCTATTTTTCCCACATCTTTAATAAGCTGTTTTTCCAAATGTAATCTAACCAATAAATCCAAAAGCTTTTCCTGATTTGTGGAGCCTGTATTTGATTTGACCCTACAAAACGTTCCAAATTGCTTATGATATATGACAGAAAAGATCGTTCCATGAAATGTGTCTGTCACAATATAATCCGCATTCTTAAAGTACCCTAAGATTTCGTCTGGGCGACATACAATATGCTGGTCACAAAAATCTTGATAGTCGCACAAAGAAATGGTTATTAATCCGTTTTTGTGCGCAAACCTTATAATCTCTTTCTTTTCATCATCTGAAAAACGATTTGCATAGCCATACACAATCATATAGTTCTTCAGCGTTGGTTCGTTCCAGGATTCCTTTTCCACTCCTGACACTAAAACCGGATCCAAGTTTAATATTGGTTCTCTATTGCATAATTTTTTAATTATATTATATGAATTTTGGTCTCTTACTGATATAACTGAAAAACGATTCAAATCTCTCTTGATTTGTTGTTCAATATTGAAGAAGCATATTTTTTCATATGTCGTGCTCCCAAAAGAAGCGGCATATGTTATTAATTTTTTTGCCTTGCTATTTTCACCAAAAAAGTCTAAAGCAAATCCAACTTTAGGATTTCTTTGAGTACAGTTAAAGACCTCATCGCTTCCTACTATAAGAACATCAACTTTCGTATGGTATGCTTTAAACTTTGAAATTCCTAATAAAGGATAGCATTCAACAAATTTTTTCTGCTGTTCTCCATACTTTCTTAAGATATGGAATTTTATACTATCTTTAATTTCCTGATAAAACAGTTCTTTTTTTTTCTTTTTATCATTTCGGTCTTCAATTAAAACATTGGTTTTATAATCAACAAAAACCACTCTGTGACCTAACGATTCAACCATCTTTTTCAGTGAATATGCTTGCATAAATGATCCATAATTCACAATTTTTTGCATTGAAAGAATGCCTACTAACATGATTTTCTCCTTTTCATATAACTATTTCTTTTTTGTATATACCTTATACAGTAATTCAAAATAGTATTTTCTTTCTCCCAATGGCACAAATCTATTTAATATAGCTGTATTTAATTGCGTGCGAGCGAGTTCTTTTACTCGTTTTAAATCTTTTTCACTTATCTGTGCAGCATCTGAAGCACTCCGCAATAAGGCACATGTACATCTAAACAAAAAATATTTTGCTTTTTCTTCAAGCTCTTTATATGTGTCTTTAACAAACTGGCAATTCAATCTTGCCTGTTCATAAATATCGAATTTTTGTGTGGTAAATGGTTTATTGCATATACTATTTTTGCGAATCAAGTAATTATATAAAGGCATCCCTGTCAGAACAATCTTATTACTTTCACTAAATAGTTTAGACGTAAAATTCAAATCTTCATGAAGTACCCCAACTGGATATCTACGCCCTCTGAACAGTTTCACCTTATAAAGTTTATCCCATGCTGCCGAATCGCAACCATCCCATACAAGTAGTTTTCCTATCGCCTGACAAGGTGATAATACTTGTTCCCTATCCGAGGTAAAATATGACGTTTTTGTACCATCACTTTCTTGAACCACATACCTTCCGCAGCATGAAATATCCGCCTCGTTTATGCGCATTCTTTCCTCAAGAACCTCATACATATTTTTTTCAATGCAATCATCGCTGTCAACAAAACCTATAAGTTCACCTGTTGCTCTATCTAATCCGGCATTTCGTGCATCAGAAAGTCCACCATTTTTCTTATGTATAACTGTTACTCGATTATCCGAGCAAGCTAACATATCACAGATCTTACCACTTTCATCTGTCGAGCCATCATCCACCAATATAATTTCAAGATTTTTATAAGTCTGCTGTAAAATACTTTCAACTGACTTTCTAACATATTTCTGTACGTTATATACTGGAACAATAACGCTAATCAGCGGCTTATTTTCCATCCTTATCTACCTCTCTATTTTTTTGCGTAATTGATCTATAAATATCGATCAAAGCATTCAGGTTCCGATTCGCATCATGCGTTTTTTCCGCATGTTGTTTTGCATTTCTTGAAAATTTCAAACATTTTTCGCCATTTTCAAACAATTCCATCACATAAAAAGCTAACATATATGGCGCATCATGTTGGTACAAAAAACCTTCTTCGTTATGCGTCAACATGTTTTTTACTCCACCAACATCAGAACTTACAACAGGAGTTCCAAGAATCATAGCTTCACCTACAGAATTCGGTGAATTCTCAATTGACGATGGTGAAGCAAAAACATTAGCTAGTAAATACTGTTCCTTCATTTCTTCGGCATTTAAGCTTCCTAAAAATTCAATATTGTTTTCCAACTCATATTTTCTTATAAGACTCTCCAAATAATTTATATACACTGGTCTTTTCTGTCTTTCAAACCACCCTTGGCATAACGGACTATTACCAGTAACATATAATTTCACTTCTGGATAAAATTGTTTAATAATATTCATTGCTTCGAGCATATAATGCATTCCTTTAATGCTATTATACCCTTGACTCATGAAAATACTGTGCTTTCTGCATTTCTCATAAGTCCAACTATCCGAATAAAATTCTTGTCGAAGAGTTTCGTTGCAAAAATGATATTTCGCTTCGGGATTTATTTCCATTGTACAAGCTCTGTCCCAATCTGTTCTTCCCATAATATGATGGACTTTTTGAATTGCCTGAATTTCATATGTTCCACGTAATTCCATCTTCTTTTGTGCTTTACGTAGGTTGTTTTGTCTAATAAAGTCTCGAATTGTCCATGAATCTATTACTCTTGTTGGCAAATTGGCATATGTATGTTTTGCATAAACTGATACCATTCCTTGAATAGAGATAACTACTTTCTCAATAAGTCCACATTCTTCTGCCGCTAAAACAGCGGACAGACTATGTCCATATTCTGTCCCCATTATATGAATCACATCGATATCTGGAATTTCTTTCAAGATTCCGGTAAATATTCTCTGGTGTATATCTTCAAACTCCCAATCATATCTTTTCGTTTTGGGATAACCATAATACTGAATATTTTCTACGGTTCCTCGTAATACATTTTCTCCTTTTCTCTGTGGAAAAAAATAATAGATATTGCTATTAGTTGTCTGTAACATTGAAATTGTAGCACTGACCCATCCCTCCTTAGGGGAGAATGGCAAATTCAATGTATCAGTTATTTTTTTTATTGGAGCATTACTAAAAATTATGATATTCACTCTTTTTCCCTCACATAAATCTATTTAAACAAACTTGTTCACACACACCGCAATGGATACAGACTCTGTTGTCAACTACCGGATAGCGAAATCCCTCTTCGTCCAGTTTCATCGTAATTGCATGTACTGGACAAGCGTTTTCACATGCACCGCATCCACAACATTTTGCCCGTGCTTCAAATACAGTTTTCTGTATTTCATTAAATTTCAAATAGGTCTCTTTTGTCTCTGTCTTTGTTAGCCTTCGCCAAATACGAATACATTTTCGAATTACTTTTTCTGTAAACGAAGTCTCAGTGTATTTTTGTGGCTCTGCAAATACTTTCTCTGGGCATTCTACTATCGCAGCAAAAACTTTACTGCGGTTAAATGGAATTCCGCATGATTGGAAGTAATTTGAATTATTTCGTACTGCATCGTCATAAGCAATTTCTGCTAATTCAATTCTTTTATCTGCCTTGTTTAATAGTGTTGCACCTTTTTCAGTATTAACCATTACTACCGAACATCCAAGTTTCGCATCTTCATCCTTAATTCCCCAATAATCCCCTAAAGTAAGATCTGAACATCTTTTATTGCCCTTTGCACTGCAACGATGACACGATGGACGTAAAATTCTATTCGCCAGAAATAACTTCATATAACTGTCGTCTTGATGCTTTTGGAAATATTCTGTTCCATTTTCAAACAAAATTCTTGTTCCGTAATCTCCCCATGAAATAGTCTTATCGCGGAAGGAGATTGAACTCACCTTTCTGCCCTGCGCAATCCATTCCAGATACTTTTCCCAAACACCTTCGCTCGGTACACCATGACAAATAAAATCAACTGTAAATAGATTCTGATATTCTTTCTTGTTCAAAAATGATTTTAGTGCATTACACTGACATGGTGTTCCACAGAAAAGCACCTTATGCCCCTCTAACAGGTGCTTTTTAACACTAGAATACACTTGATTTGCTTTTGCCTGAATATATTTACTGCCCATAAGATCCACAGCTTCGGTTTCAGTTTCTGCTTTTTCAAATTGAACAGTTCCATTTTCTTGAAATGCTACTCCGAATACTGCTCCTCCTTCTGAGAGAATGTTCTTTGCCACTTCATAAAACACCCCACCAGAAGAACTTTGGCTTACAATCTTCTCTCTCTTTGACCTTGCTTTATAGCATTTTTTTATATCTTTATACTGCAAACTGTTTGTAGTAGTCATCGGCACAGATCCTTTCATTCTCCAAGATTTTATTAACTTCATCAATGTTGTAAGTTCCAAGCTTCTCTAAACTCTCATTTTCCGTATACACGCAGCTTTGCAAATTGTAGCGTTTAATCAGTTCCATAATACGAGTGTTCATTTCTTTTCCCCCTGCACGTTCAAAGATAACTACTCTTTTATTCAAAATCAAAGCTAGCATAATTGCGTGAAAAGAATCTGTATATATACACTCCGCACTATTGATGTAAGCAACAAATGTCAGCGGATCACACGCAGCTTCCTTACTTTTACTGCTTCTCGATACATCAATAACACACCATCCATTTTTCTGTGCCTCATTTTCAACTTTTGGAAAATATGTTTTCTGATATTCACCTAAAAAATACGTCAAAGATTTTTTTTCTTTTTGTAGCACTTCTTTCTTTGCAGCCGCCCTTATCCAGTCTTTTTTGCTGAGCATCACTACCGGATCGCAGATTCTAAGTGCATTTTTCCCAGTCAAATCTTTGACAATCTTGCATCCACTTTCTTCTCGCACCGCAAGATGTCCTATACTTTTAAGTTCCAGTTCAATTTTATTCAGATAAGCTTTATCTGGGGAATCTGTCCCAAAGCTTGGTGAAAAGCATATCTTTCTACTAGAATCACATTCCGGGAACATGGAAAACCAAATAATTTCGTTCCAATATGATGCAAATATCTGATCACCGCCAATTCCGAAATACACGCTTTGGGTAAGTACTCTATTTAACTCGTCCTGATTCTTAATATAAACGGTTTTTATTGTTTCTTTTGTAAATAGCCACGATGCATAGGACTTATTGATACTTTTCAATTTATTAACTTTAGAAATAAGGTTTCCTATATGGAAAGTATGAATTAGTTCTAGAATACGATGTTTTGGAATTTTCCCACAAACAAATGAGTACTCTACTGCTAAAGTAACCGGTTCCAATCCCATCTTTTCGCAAATCATATGTACAGCATAATTCTGCAATCTATTTCCAAAATTACCATAATCTACTGGCGTCGCTATACAAATCTTTTTTCTCATTTTCCTTTACCTGCTCAAATACTTATATCGCATTTTATAATATAACGACTTGAATCTTGGATTACTGCTAAGCTTACTTCTTATTCCAGGAAGAGTAATCGCATAGATAACCGCAAACTTCATCTGTTCAACTTTTGTAAAATGCGTTTGGTTAATTTTTCTTGTTTCCTCTGCAATAATTTGTCGGACATCTTCACCTGAAGATATTCCACCACCTTTGTAATTACATACAACCATAGGCATCCGCACAAATCGCATTTTTGCTTGAACAAATGCGTAGACCATCCACTCTCGATCTGCCGTTATTTTATACTGGGTAAGATAACCTCTTTCTTTTAGGTAAGAAGTTTTGATAACCATTGCCTGATGGCACATTGTGGTTCGATAACAGAAATACTTTGTAATTTTCTCTGGACCATAGTTCATCACACCCGATGACAATGTATAACTTTTTCCATAATAGAAATCACCAGGATTTTCCTCGATAAAATCTGCAATCTGCTGCAAAATCGATGGTTCATACAGAGTGTCACCTGCATTAATAAATAGACAATAGTCACCGGTTGCATAGGCAATTGCCTGATTCATTGCATCGTAAACATTCTTATCTCTTTCTTGATAAACACAAACTTTTTTATTTTGAGGAAGTTTTTCGATAGAACCATCTTTAGAGAAGCCGTCTTTCACAATAATTTCAAACTCATCATAGGACTGCTTTAATGTACTCTCAACGGTCTCTAATAAATCATTTCCAGCATTTAAGCACACTGTTATGATACTAAATTTAATCATTTTCCTATCCTCCGCAAAACATTTCTTGCAAAGCTTTCTACTCCAATTACAGATATCGGATATTCTACTCTGATTATGTTTTTTATTTTTCGATTTAAGCATCGATATTTTTTTAGATTTGTTTTCATAAAACTATTCGGTTTCATGTATTCCATCTCTTCGTCATTTAATACTTTCAAGAACAGTCTATTCCACTCTTTAATTATCTTATTTGGTGTGAATTCCTTAGATAATTGAACGCCTGCTCTCCCATATTGCTCATTGAGCTTATCATTCTTCAATAATGTTATAATATCTTTTGCAAAATCATTTTTGTGTCCATAAAGCAGTCCGGTCTTTTCATTCAAAACGGTATCTAAAAATCCCCCTTTTGCAATGGTAACCACTGGCACATTCATACTTTCAAAATCGAGTGCGCTAATTCCAAAAGTTTCTGTCCGTCCCGTAGGGTTAACGACTCCCACACAGGTGTCACGAATTACGTCATTCTTTTCGACACCAAGAACTCCAAAAAAATGTACTGATGGCAAAATGTTTCCTTCATCATCAGTTAAGCCGGACATAAACTGTTCTTCATAAGATTCTTCTGCAATATTATATTTTCCCAATTTCGAATTTCGACCATATAACTTTCCACTTCCAACAACATTAAGTGTTGCATCCGGAACCTCTTTCAAAATAGTTTTCCAAATATCAGCAAGTAAATGAAATCCTTTTGTCGGAACTAATGAACCAATATAAGTAACTGCATGGTTTTCTATCTTCTCCCGATGTAATTCACCAGTTTCTGGATACATATTATATATGTATGTCGACTTTTTAATAACAGCATGATCAATATATCGATCATACTGCTGTCTACCAACAAATACATTTGCCCTTGCATATTCGCATCTGCAAATTTTATTACAGAAATCGCTTAAATAAAAGTTATGTCCCCACAAAATTGTTTTGACTTTTTTTTCATCAATATGATTGAAAAAGCTCTGTGGAAGTGGCATACCATTGTAAACAGCACTAACAACAAGAATATCAATGCCTTCTTCTTTTGCTCTCTCTGGCAGATCATCAATATCATTAACAATCACATAATTATCAACTTCTGGTAAATTCCCCTGATTAGCCACAAATAATGTAACCTTATTGTTTGAATAATACATCTTATATACTTGGGCTAACAGTAAGATACAATATTCGGTTCCACCTATTCCCGGATTCCCCAACAACAAATTTTTACAATTAACATCTGCTATGTTTTCATTATTTATATAAATTCCAATATGCATTCCTTATTCCTTTATAAACTGCAACAACCTCTGTTCAAAATATTGATCATCGTCCTTAATTTGAATATATTCTTTTTCATATGGATAACTTTTTAAATTTAAACTTTGATACCACTTTATAAACTTTTCAAAATCAAAGTTATCTATATCAGTAATATACGCATACTTATTAGTTTCCATTATTTCTGCCATATAAGAGCCTTTTGAAATAAGCATTGGCAATCCATAACGAATAGCATCATAAAGCTTAACCGTCATAGCTAACTTTTGTTGTGCATCGTTTGCGTATAAATTAAGTAAAACATCTGTTTGCTCTGCAAAAAATGAGATTTGATCTGTTGTATATCTACCCGTAAAAGTAATATTCTGATATTTTGCACAGTATTCTTTTAGTTCCTCTGTATGTCCTTCTCCACGATATACTAGTTCTATTCCAGACACATTTCCAAATACATCACAGATTTTTTTATTCCACTCGACCTGCCTTATCATTCCCCAAAAAACAATCCGAATATTCTGATTCTGTTGCTTCGGCAAAAATTCCATCTTCAGATTACTTACATTATGTGAAACTACAAATTTATTGCTTTCCCCTAAAACTTTTTTAAATCCCATTGAAGAAATAGCTGTGAATTGTGATTCAGTAATTAATTTTTTTATAATTTTCTTGCAGATAGAATTTTGTTCATATGTCAAATCTCTGTAGTCAAATATGTATTTTGAGTTTCTTACTGTTTTACTTAATATATAAACAGGTAATGCCGTTTGAGTTGTCAGCAAAATTATATGATCATACTTTTTATCTCGAATAATTTTGCAAAAAAACTTTATACAGCCTATAAAGCCTTTAATTTTTTTCCATTTGGGTTGATAATTACTCATCTTATATCGGTACGCTATCTTATTCCCTGAAAATGTTTTATACTTAATACTAGAATCCATGTCACGATCCCAATATAATACATCATAAGAAATACCTCTTGAGTCTAATATATCCGTATATTTATATAAAAATTGCATTAAATGTAAATTGTGAACTCCAACAATAGCTATTTTACTCATACCCATAATGCCTTTCCAAATTATATAACTACTCGCTTTTATTATTAAGAAAGTTTCTTAATAACCTTTGCTGGATTCCCAGCTATTATGCAATTATCTTCAAATCTACCGCTTACTACAGCTCCTGCTCCAACCACACAATTATCTCCCAAAACCGTTCCTTTTAAGATAATGCTGTTGCATCCAATAAAGCAATTTTTACCTATTATTACTTCTTTCGTCGGAATAATATCAGTAAGTTCCCCTGGATGATCTGCATAGATTTGTTCAAGTCTTAAATTAGAATCTATTGGATGAAAATCGTTATCAATTATCTTTGCATTTCCGCCTATCAACGTATTGTCTCCAATACAAATCTTCTTTCGTGCATATATTGTTGCCCCGGAAATGCCTACATGATCTCCAATTTTAATTTCTGCTCCGTGTGTACGTGTCACAATAATTGTTCTTGAATACAATCCTACTAAATTACTTAAAAAGCTACTATTGATTGTTACATTTTCACCAATTTCAATTGTTGCACCTTTTTTGTTGAAAACAATCGGCATACCTTTCAATAGCAAGTTTTTTCCATACTGTACTTTGGTCATTTTCATCAGTACTTTGAACCAATTGCTACTCATAAATTCTCCTCTTCACTAGCTTCTTATTGTAAAGTAAACTGCTTTGAACACTTCCCATCCATAAGACTCAATCCAATATATTTTTGAATATCCATTTCCCATGTATGCTTCATACTTTTCCTTAGCCCGTCTTAATACTTTTTTCATGTTTGTGTTCGTACTGACACCATCAGCAACAAAGTTAGTTATCACTTTATCAATTACTCTGATTTTCACACCTTTTTTTCGCATCTTGAGATACAAATCAAAGTCTGCATACGCACGAAACTTCTCATTGAATTTGTATTTTTTATAAAGTTGTGTACTCATAAACATACTTGGGTGGTTCCAATGGCGGCTGGTTACAATTCCTTTTTCATCATTTTTAGACATTTTATTAGTAATTGTTCCATTTGGATTCACATAATGTAATCCCCCATATGTCAAATCAAAGCTATCCTCTTCATAGAATTTATTAATATTCTCCAATGCATCTAGTTCATACCAGTCTCCTGCATTAAGAAATGAAATAAAATCACCTTCTGCGAGATCTATTCCTTTATTCATTGCATTATAAATCCCATTATCTTTTTCACTCACAATTTTCAAGGTAATATTCTTTTCTTCAAAATGCTTGGAATACTTTCTTATAATCTCTACTGTTTTATCACTGGATTTTCCATCGATAATGAGATATTCATAAGGAGTATATGTTTGATTCAAAACGGATTTTATGGTTTTTTCAATTACATCTTCTGCATTAAATACAGCAGTTACAACCGTAAACTTTAAGCTCATCCCTTAACCTTCTCCTTACTTTTAGAACAATCCTTCTTTATTACAATCATTGAACCAATCTCTAAAGCTCTCTTCTAATGTATAATGGAATTTATAATCTGAAGCTGCTAATTTCTTTCCACAAACATTAGTTGAAACCATCAATTTCTTTACACGATCTGGATGAATTCCAACTTTTTTTCCACCAATCGGACCTAATACAGAAGCAGCAAACATTAACAGACCTCCTGGAATTAATGGAATATTTCGTTTCATATTTGTTGCTTTCTGCATTGTAGTGCATATTTCTTCAATCGTATAAGCCGGTTCAAATGTACAATTAAAAATATCTGTTCCGACAAAATCATTATCAATCATTCTGTATTTAAAGAATCTGACCAATTCTTTCACATAAATACTGGCTTTTACGGTATCCTTTCTTCCGGCATAGAAGAAGTATCTTTTTTTCTGTCCTTTATATAGGCGAGTCATATTTCCATGTTCACCTTTTCCGTATACGATTCCCGGACGAACAATTGTCAACTCCCTCTTCTCATCTTTCACCTGCCACATTTGATGTATTTTTTCTGCTACTAATTTACTGATTCCGTAAGGTGTGTTCGGTGTCGGTAATGTTTTCTCTGTTTTCAATTCTTCTGCAGCACCATAAGGAGCAATAGAACTTGTAAATAGTATTTTCTTAATATTATGTTTTTCAGCAAAGGCTGTTACATTTTCCGCGCCTCTGATATTGGTTTCAAAATATGCGTGATCCGGATGTCCCGGTGTACGATGAACCGCAGCAAGATTAAAAATAATATCGTCTTTAGTAGGTTCAAAATCAAACTCGATTGCTTGTCTTACATCTAATCTGATATATTCAACGCCTTCATTTTTTTCTACGATTCCAGGTACAACACCTTCTTCTCCCGGCATAACAATATCTAAATCATATATTTTATCACCCGGTTTTAAACATTCATCTTTTAATAAATGAATCAAATGAGTTCCTATAAATCCTGAACCACCAAAAATAATATAATTCATCTTTTCTTCCTCACATTTTCTTTTAAAACATATCTTTTTATTTACTGATAAAAGTTTCTATTTATTAACTTTCCTCACTACTTCCAACCCCACCGTAACCTTCATCGTTCTTCTCAAGAACTCCAGTTCCAGCACTGCTGTCCGTTTATGCCGGTCAATCTTCATGACCTTCCCCTGATAATCTTTCAAAGGTCCGTCTGTAACAACCAGCTTAGATCCAACCAGATATCCTTCGGACATCTTCAGAATCCGCTCTTCACCAGTATATCTCTGAAGGAATTCTACTTCCTCCTGATACAATGGAATTGCTCCATCATCATCACCTAGTGTTTTTGCGAACTCTGGAATTCTTTTCAGAAGTTTCTGGAGTTCCTGAGGATGGTCACTGACAAAGAAGAGGTATCCGGGCAATAAATGAGCCAGCTGTTTTGTCGGCTGGCCTTTTACTTTTCTATATTTTTCATACGTCGGAATAAAGCATTCCTCGTATGCGTCCGGATAATAATGACGGAATGTCTTACATAATTCCAGAACTCTGTCTTCCTGTCCACTTCGTACCCATACTGCATACCACATAACTTTATTCACTCAACTTTCCCCGATTTTAAGTGTGCTTCGCCATATCACATGGAATTCATTGAACATATCATTTCTTTCTCTGTGACTCTCTTCTTTCCCTATGACCATATACACTGGAAACGCGGCGACGCGACGATTTCTTCCTGCATAATCCTGCCTGCCGTTCACCTGATTCTGATAAACTGCAGGGAATCATTTCTGTCCATCTTAACTAGTCTTAATTTTCTGACATCCTGCTTCTACCTGTAATTCTCCGTTCACTTTCCGAACATTGAATACAAGCGGATGTTCCTTTCCCCACTGGGGATCTTCCTGATCTTTCTGATTCCACTCTTTCCATATATTAATGAAACTATTATGGATCAGATTTTCTGCTTCCAGACGCGCCTGAACTGCTTCGTCATAATCTTCAAAGAGTCCGACATAATACCGCTTCCCTTTGAATCCGATATCCACACGGTAACGGTTGCTGTTCTTCAGATAAAAGACACCTCGGAAACCACTTTCGTTGTCTCTTCGCTTCTTTCTCTTCTCCAGAACTTCCACACAGGTTCCATCGACAAGATGTCTTCTCTGCGCGATCTGCTTCTGGTTCTTGTCTTTCAGGCAACCACAGCTTCTGTTATTGCCATCCAGTAATGCACCTGCAGCTACATCAATCTCATTACCACATTCACAGACACAATGCCAATACACAGAACCTCTATGGTCTCTGCGTTCTGTCGGATATACTGCTGTAAGTAGTCCAAACTTCTGTCCGCTTAGATCTCTGGGTCTTCTTCCCATACTCATTCCTGTCCTTATTCTGCTTTTGAATTTCGTAGAGTATACAACTCTACGAATTCCTTTATAGTTAATTTACGGTTTAAAAAGACTTTAATCATTGATATCTTACTCTCATTATACGTTCAAGTCAAGGAAGAAATGTCGAAATTTGTGTATTTTTATCAATAATACGCAAAACTTTAATCATTTTCATTACACAACACTGCTTATTTTTTTGTGATTATTGACTTATTTACCGTCAAAAAAATGGTCAAAATGGAGGAGAAAAACATGCCACGAAAAGGAGAAAATATTTACAAAAGGAAGGACGGACGCTGGGAAGCCAGATACATTTATGCATTCAAAGAAGATGGAAGTCCCAGATACCGTTCTATCTATGCAACAGATTATTTAACTGTTAAGAAAAAGCAAAATGATGCAAAGAGAAAAATGGATCCACGTCTTTTTCAAAGTGTCCGTATGAAGAAGAACATTTCCTTTTATGGACTGCTCTGGCTGGAAAGGTTGAAGCCTTCCAGCAAGGAATCTACTTATGTAAGATACCATTATCTTTTCAGCCACTATATCAGTCCTATGATTGGTGATCGTCTTGTCTATACGTTTAGCAATAAAGATTGTGAAGTATTTCTGAACAGGTTGTTGGTTTCAGGGAAAAGTGATGGTTCCGGATTGGCTCCGAAAACAGTTACCGATATCCGTTCTGTTGTTAAATTAATTTTAAAGACTGCTGAAAAGGAAGGGGAACTGTCTCTTTGCAATCCAGAACTTTGTCCTGTTAAACCTGTCAGAAAACCGCTTCGGATCCTCTCTTTAAAGGAACAGCAGGCCTTGCAGGACTATTTATTAGGGAATCTGACACATAAAAACATCGGAACACTGATTGCACTATATACAGGAGTACGTCTTGGGGAACTTTGTGCAATGCAGTGGAAAGATATTCATTTTCAGGAACAATATTTGGAGATATCTAAGACTTTACACAGAGTTAAGGATCACACAGTTGATTCGGAACATAATACAAAGATTATTATTACTCCACCTAAAACAGAAAGCTCCATCCGTAACATTCCGATTCCAGATTTCCTGTTTGAGATCTTGCAGCAATACGTCCAATCTCACACGATAGATCCTGAAGCATATATCCTCACTGGAAAGAAGATGAGTTTTCGCGAGCCGCGGTCGATCGAATATTATTTCAAAAAAACTTTGAAAAAATGTCAAATCGAACTACTTCATTTTCATTGTCTGCGACATACTTTTGCAACACGTTGCGTAGAACTTGGGTTCGATATGAAGACATTAAGTGAGATTTTAGGACACTCCAATATTAACACAACTCTAAACCGGTATGTGCATCCTTCTATGGAGCAGAAACAGCAAAATATGGATAAGCTAAACGCTGTATTTACCGTCAAATAATTGGTCACATCTTTTAAAAACCCCATAAATTCAACTTAATTTCATTTTTTTCGTAGAGTTGTATACTCTACGAAATATTTTTATCCAAAACTTCCCTTATACATAAAAAGAGCCTTAATATCTTCCGCAATACCACTGTATCGTTCAGATATTAAAGCTCTTTTTATTTCTTTTATTTTTCTTTTCTTATACCACAGCTTCCATGATCGTCTTAGAATCCACTTCTACCTGCTGCACTCCAATCTCTTTCTTCTGATTGAAACTAAATGTTACCATATAGCCCTTATCTAGATGATAGCTGTTCAAGTAATCAACCAACTGTTCTTCTCCTTGTCGGTTATACTCCTCTCCATGCCAGATCTTCAGCTCGATTATATATCGTTCTCCAAGATAGTCTACAATCACATCTGTCCTGCGCTGATCCCTTGTCTCAGCCTCAATATAGTAGTTACCTACTCCATTAATAATCGGTCTGAGATACAACAGGAAGTATTTCCTGCCTTCTTTTTCAATGAATTTCTCATCGCGATCTCCGTAAATATCATGAAAATGAACAACAAACCGTTCCAAAATCAAATCCATGTTCAAGTGCCCATTCGTCACAAATTGATTTTTATCTAACAAGGATTTATCATAAATATCTTTGCTCTGCATTTCAACGGATGACAGATAATAGTTGTATAATCGTGTCTCAAAGATCCGGTTCGCAATCACAACTTTTCCATTCTGATTCTTCACAAAGCCAAACATTGTCGCAATATCAATAGATGTCTCATCTGCATTATATGCAATACTTTTCCCTGTGAAAAGAATCGTTTGGATGGTCTGGTTCAGTTCCGGATAATCCTTTAACTTATTGAACAAAGATTCGAACAACGTGTTTTTTTCTGATAAAAGCATACGGACAGCTTCCTCGAAGCCTTTTTTTGTCCACACATCACTAAGTGAAGGATATGCCTCTTCCTGACTTATTCTTTCATCCATCAATTGACAAAGGCGTGATACAAGAAATGGGTATCCTGAGGTATAATTATACAGCCATTGTGCCATATCATTTATGTTCATGCCAGTATGATAATCCGCTTCATATTCTTCCAGCATTCCTGCAATTTCTTCCTTGGAAAAGCTCATATCGACTGTGAACTCTGCTGCGATATTCCATGGGCTGTTATATTTGTGGTCTTCTTCCGGCCGGAGTTTTCTTTTGAGATTCTTAATGTCATACACTCCTGCAAGGATGACAGATTGAAATGCCGGCTGAATATCTCTGTCGATATATTGAGCCCGCAGCTGTGCCAGGAAATCTAAAAAGACCTGATTATTCGATGCACTGTCTACTTCATCAATCATAATTACAATCGGTTTATCAGCGGAAGCACAAAGATCACTAAGATAGCCAAAAAGTGAACGGAGTGTAAAGTTCTCATTTAATGGACGCTCACTGATCTTTCTTCTTAAGTTCTCTAAAGATTCTTCCATTTTCTTTGGAAACTCTCTGTATCTTCTCTCAAACTCCTCCAAAATGGAATCTGCAAATGAATTTGCAAATCTGCTTTCTGTTTCGAACTCAGCACTTCCAAATGTTTGGAAATCCAAGGAAACCACATAATAGTCTTTCATCAGATTTCTATACAAAGCTCTCAGCGTGGTCGTCTTTCCATACTGCCGCGCACGGTTGATCGTAAAATATTTCCCTGCATCAACCAGTTTCTTTATCTCTCTCACTCTGCTATCCAGATTAACCATGTAATGTTCCTGTGGGATACATATTGCTGCTGTATTGAATACTTTCGGCATATTATCGCTCCTTTTTGTCCTGCACATTTTCCTACTTAAGATTCTACCATTGCACCTTATAAAAGGCAAGTTTGTTATTTTCTGTCTTGTTCTGTAAAAAATACATTTTATCGTCCACTCTCCGCCCTGCCCTCCTTGAATTTTCTCCTGAAAAATGGTATAACGTTAAATGTATAATGATTAATCTGTTAATTCTAATTAATCAATTCGCGTTACTGTCTGATTTCTTAAGACGGTTAAAAATTAATTCACACTGAGGAGAAGAAAATGACGAACATTGAAATGTTAGAAAACACACTCCCGATTGCACCTCTGAAACTGATTGCTATGGAGAGCTGCAAACCTCTGGGACAGAAGGTAAATGATTATATTGTTTCCTTCCGTGAGAACACGATCAACGAAGTAACAGAATCCCCACTTTACAGAAACTATAAGGCCAACAATTACCAGGTAGACTGTAGTTGTCCGAGATTCGGTTCCGGTGAAGCTAAGGGTATCCTGAAAGAGACAATCCGTGGTACTGATCTTTTTATCATGACTGATGTATGCAACTACAGCCTGACTTACACAGTAAACGGACATCTTAACCATATGTCTCCAGATGACCATTATCAGGATTTGAAGAGAATTATCGCTGCTGCAACAGGTAAGGCTCGCCGTATCAATGTTATCATGCCTTTCCTTTACGAAAGCAGACAGCACAAGCGTACAAGAAGAGAGTCTCTGGACTGTGCTCTTGCACTGGAAGAACTGGACGCAATGGGCGTTTCCAACATCATTACATTTGACGCTCATGACCCACGTGTACAGAATGCAATTCCACTTAGTGGATTTGACAGCTTTAACCCACAGTATCAGTTCTTAAAGGCACTGTTCCGTGCAGTACCGGATCTGAAAGCTGACAAAGAACATCTGATGATCATCAGCCCGGACGAGGGAGCTATGCACCGTGCGGTTTACTTCTCTAACGTACTTGGTGTTGATATGGGTATGTTCTACAAGCGTCGTGACTACTCTACAGTTGTAAACGGAAAGAACCCGATCGTTGCCCATGAATTCCTCGGTGATGATGTGACAGGAAAGGATGTTCTTATCGTTGATGATATGATCTCTTCCGGAGAAAGTATGCTTGATGTTGCAAAACAGCTGAAAGAGCGTAATGCCGGACGTGTCTTTGTATGTACAACATTCGGACTATTCACAGACGGATTTGATAAATTCGATGAGTATTACAATAAGGGATATATCAGTAAAGTTATTACAACAAACCTTACATATCTCCCACCGGAACTTTATGAGAAACCTTACTTTGTAAAAGCTGATATGAGTAAGTTCATCGCACTGATCATTGATTCCCTGAACCATGATGTGCCGATCAGCTCTGTTATCAGTCCGACTGATAAGATTCATGCTCTTCTTGAGAAGCGTGAAAAAGGACTTCTGTAAAAATCCATAAAAATACCTGCAAGATGTCAAAATTGATATCTGCAGGTATTTTTTTAATACTTAAATTATTTTATTTCATCTCCGCAACGCGATCCTGAATCGTCTTATTGAAATTCTCAATCTGTCTGGAATAAGGCTCATTCATGAACTTGCTGTTCAGCATGAAGTCTGCTGTTGCAAGGTTGTTCGCAACCGGAATATCATATACTACTGCAATTCTAAGAAGTGCCTTAACGTCCGGGTCATGTGGCTGTGCCTCTAACGGATCCCACAGGAAGATCATGAAATCAATCTGTCCTTCTACGATCTTCGCACCGATCTGCTGGTCTCCACCAAGTGGACCACTGCAGTATCCTTTTACCGGAAGTCCTGTTTTCTCTGCGATCAGACGAGCTGTTGTTCCTGTTCCGCAGAGGAAATGTCCCTGTAATACTTCTTTATTTCTATCGCACCATTCAATCAGTTCTTTCTTTTTTCCATCATGGGCTACAAGTGCAATGTGTTTTGCTTTTCCAATTTCCATTGTTACAAAATTATCTGTAAGCATTTTTGTGTCCTCCTTCAAGTCTTCCTGTTGTTGATTTTTTTATCTTCTTCAACAGTTTTTCCTCTGATGTCTATTATATTTTCTTTTCCCTGTTACCTCAACCTGTTTTGTTGATTCTTAACAGAATTTTTACTCTTCCGTATTTCGATGTTCTTCATCGTAGAATTTCATCAACGCCTGTGTTCCGAGATCTCCGTATCCTTCCTGCTCAAGTTCTTCGTAATTGGCAAGAACCATACTGAGTACATCAAGGGAAAGTCCTTTTCTGTTCGCTTCGATCAGTGCAAGCTTCATATCTTTGATGAAGTGTTTCATAAAGAATCCCGGTGCATAATCATCTTTTAAGATCTTTGGTCCGAATGTGTCAAGCTGCTTGCTTCCTGCTGCACCTGTCGCAACAGACTTCATGAATACTTCCGGATCCAGTCCCTGTTCTTTTGCGTAAGTAAGTGCCTCGCACACACCGGACAGTGTTCCGGCGATCATGATCTGATTCGCCAGCTTGCAGTGCTGTCCGCATCCAGCCTTACCCTGATAATTAATGTTTGTTCCCATTGCCTCAAAGAGTGGCATACAGGCTTCGTAATCTTCTTTCTCTCCGCCAACAAGGATGGACAATGTTCCGGCTTTCGCTCCTGTATCTCCGCCTGTGACAGGTGCATCCATCACATGGAAGCCTCGCTTTGTGCCTTCCGCGTAGATCTTCTCAGCAATCTGCGGACTTGTTGTTGTCATATCGATCAGATAAGCGCCTTCCTTTGCACTGTCTAAGATATTCCCCTCATCAAAGTATACTTCTTCTACATCCTGTGGGAAACCAACAATTGTGATAACTGCATCACAATCCTGCACGCAATCCTTGATCGACTCATGGAACTGTGCTCCTTCGCCGATCACATCTTCTACTTTACTCTTTGTTCTTGCATAGATATGTAATTCAAATCCAGCTTTCATGAGATTTCTAACCATGGATTTTCCCATGATTCCTACACCGATAAAACCTACTTTATTCATCTGCTTTATTCCTCCTGTCTAAGATAGCTCCCATGTCATCACACAGGAGCCATTCTTATCATTTTCTATTTTCAACTATCTTTCTTCTTTTGTCACAACTTCGCCCTGTTTTTTGTAAATACTGTTTGCCGGAACGAATCCTCGTACAGAGGAAAGTGGATAGATGTTACTGTGATTTCCAACAACTGTTCCCGGATTCAGAACGCTTCCGCATCCTACTTCTACTTCATCTCCAAGCATTGCGCCAAACTTCTTCATGCCTGTCTCAATCTTCTCTTCTCCGGCTTTTACCACAACAAGTTTCTTATCTGATTTTACGTTAGATGTAATTGATCCGGCTCCCATATGAGATTTGTATCCAAGAACAGAATCACCTACATAATTATAGTGCGGAACCTGAACTTTATTAAAAAGGATCACGTTCTTAAGCTCTGTGGAATTTCCTACAACAGCTCCTTCTCCTACGATCGCATTTCCACGGATAAATGCACAGTGACGAACCTCTGCATCCTTTCCGATGATTGCCGGTCCATTGATAAATGCAGTCGGAGCAACCTTTGCAGATTTCGCTACCCATACATTTTCTCCGCGTTTCTCATATTCATCCTCACTCAATGTAGCTCCAAGTTCAAGGATGAAGCTACTGATCTTCGGAAGTACTTCCCACGGATAAGTAACTCCGTTGAAGATATCTTTTGCGATTGTCTGGTCTAATGAATAATTTTCTTTTACTGTTAATGCTTCTAACATGGTAATTCCTTTCTGCCGGTTAGAACCGACTTACATTTATGCTTTTTAATTGTGTCATTTACTTTTGTTGCCTGTTTTTGTTCTACCTGTCGTTTTATTACTGTTTACAGACGGATAAAACCCTGCTGCTTTTTCATAGCAGGCTCTAAGCTGATATTGATTGTTCAGTCCTTTCACCCCAACGGTTCTGCTGGTGATGAAATGATCGAGTTTTCTCATATATTCATCTGATGTGATGGAACCTTCTGCCACATAGTTCAGCCCCTTCTCCCAGCTTGCTGTAAGTTCCGGGTTCAGGAGTGACCGGATGGAATGATCAACAACATCATAGATCATCTCTCCCTGCAGCGTCGGTGTGATCACCTGTGTCTTCTTGTTCAATGCGAGATACTTGATATTCACAAGCTTTTTCAGAATCTCTGCTCTTGTCGCACTTGTTCCGATTCCGCTTCCTTTGATCTGGGCACGAAGTTCTTCGTCCTCGATCAGCTGTCCTGCATTCTCCATTGCCAGGATCATGGAACCGGAATTGTAACGCTTCGGAGGTGATGTCTCTCCTTCTTTGATATCCAATGCTCTGACCTGAAGGACTGCACCCTTCTTTAATGACTTGATCACTTCGAACAATCCGGTGTCCAGGCTTTGATCGGAAGAATCGGAACCTGCCTCGTCATTTGTATCATTGTTATTATTCTCACTGTTTCCATTCCCGCTATCTTTTGTGGCTGTCTGAGAAGCTTTCTTCTTCGGAATGCCTGCCACTTTCAGATAACCTTCCTCAGCAAGTACTTTGAAGCTTGAGAAGAAGCTTTCTTCTTTGATCTTCGTCACGATAGCAACCTTCTGGTAAACTGCCGGCGGATAGAAGATACTCAGGAATCTTCGCACGATCAAGTCGTACACACCCTTCGCAGTAGATGAAACAGTAGTCAATGCATTCAACCCTTGTCCTGTAGGAATGATTGCATAATGGTCTGTGATCTGCTTGTCATTCACATAGCGTGTCTTTGCAAGTGTCTTATAACTTCCGAAATTCAGGATATCCTGCATATACGGTGCAGCCATCGGATATTTTGACAGCCCGTTCAGATTTCTTGTAATTTCCTTTGCCACTGCGGTAGACAGAACACGGGCATCGGTTCTCGGATAAGTCACAAGTTTTTTCTCATACAGTTCCTGCACGATTCGTAGTGTCTCATCCGGACTGATCTTAAATCTCTTGGAACAGTCGTTCTGAAGCTCCGCAAGGTTGTATAAAAGAGGAGGATTCTTCTTCTCTTTCTTTTTCTCGATCGACTCAATCCGGCAGTTTAGTCCTGATTGTTCCTGCATTCCTGCTGCCACATTTACAGACTTGTCATCCGGTGTCTGCAGATATTGAATTAATTCTTCTGCTTTCTTGCGCTCTTTGAATCCGTTTTCCTTATAAAGATCATAAGATTCAAAATAGCGAGAACCTTTCACTGCTCTCCATTCACCCTCGAACATATGCCCCTGTGCATCGATCGTGCTAAGTACGCGGTAAAACGGTGTCTTGACGAAATCACGGATCTCGCGTTCTCTGCGCACAACCATGCCAAGAACACACGTCATAACGCGTCCTACAGATACAACGGAATACTTCGTTTGCAGAAAATTTGAAATACTATTTCCATACTTCAAAGTCAGCAGACGGGAGAAGTTGATTCCCATCAGATAATCTTCTTTGGCGCGCAGGTATGCAGATGCTCCGAGGTTATCATACTCTGACAGATCTTTGGCTTCACGGATTCCTCGAAGAATCTCTTCTTCTGTCTGGGAATCGATCCACACTCTCCGGCGCTTTTTCCCCTCGACATGTGCTTCCTGTTCCACGAGACGGTAGATGTATTCTCCCTCTCGCCCGGAGTCGGTACAGACATAGATCGTATCTACATCTTCCCGGTTCAGGATCCCGCTGACGATCTGAAACTGCTTTGCCACTGACGGAATGACTTCGTATTTGAATTCTTCCGGGATAAATGGCAGCGTCTGCAGGTTCCATTTCTTAAGTGCCGGATCATATTCCTCCGGATAACTCATCGTCACCAGATGGCCGACGCACCAGGTGACAATGGCTTCGTCTGACTCAAGATATCCGTCCCGTCGTTTTGTATTTAGTTTCAATGCTTTTGCGAATTCCTGGGCAACGCTCGGTTTCTCCGCAATGTATACTGATTTTCCCATAAACTAGTTATCTATCTTCCATTCACTTATTTTACACGGAATCTGTAAGCAGTACGAGTATCATATTTCTCGCCTTTCTTACAGATCGGTCCCGGGAAGTTTTCATGGTGGATTGCATCCGGATAGTACTGTGTCTCCAGACAGATCGCATCTCTCATCTCATAAACCGCTCCGTCTCTTCCTTTCTCTCCGTCAAGGAAGTTCGCAGTATAGATCTGCACACCCGGAAGATCTGTCAGTACGCTCATATGGATTCCACTTTCATCCCCGGCTACTTCTGCTACTTTATCAAATTCGCCTTCATTTTTCAATACCCAATTGTGGTCGTATCCATTTCCGAATACCAGCGGTTCATAGTCTGCTTCAATATCTTTTCCGATTGTCTTATCTATTCTGAAATCCATCGGAGTTCCTTCCACACTGCGGATCTCACCTGTCGGAATGGATGCTGCGTCTGCCGGTGTAAATGCATCCGCATTCAGCCATAATGTGTGATTCAGAACATCTCCGCTCTTATGTCCGTTCAGGTTAAAGTAACTGTGATTTGTCATATTGATGATCGTATCCTGATCCGGCTCTGCTTCGTAGTGGATCATCAAAGTATTCTCTTCATCCAGAGAATAGGTCACTTTCATAACAAGTGCTCCCGGATATCCCTGATCCCCATCTGGGCTGTCCATCTCAAATGTTACATGAGTATCATCTGCATCCGCAACCTTCCACAATCTTCCGTGATAGAAATCAAGTCCGCTGTGTAAGTTATTCTCTCCGTCATTCTTTGTCAAGTGATATTCTGTTCCATTGATCTCGATCACTGCCCCACCGATACGATTTGCGTTACGTCCGACAGATGCTCCAAATGCATTTCCAAGTCCGGCTTCATATCCAGCTGCATCATCATATCCCAGTGTCACTTCTACCGGATTGTTATCCTTATCCGGAACAAGTACACTTGTCAGTGTTGCTCCGAAGTCGGATACACTGATCTGCATTCCTGCTTCGTTTTCAAGAATGTATAATGTTGCCAATTCCCCTTTCGATGTCTTTCCAAAGTCTTTTTTCTGTAACGGTTTCATCTTTCTCTGCTCCTCCATCTCTCGTCCTTCTATTGTTTTTTTCTGAAAATCTTCAGTACAGCTGTTAAGAATCCTTCTTTTTTCTTCTTCGGCACATTGGCTGCAGCCGGACGTTTTGCCTGTGATGCTTCTCGCATAAAGGTCTCCTGTGCATTCACAAGATTTGCTCCGTCTTCCACCGGTTTCTTCACATATGTTCCGTCACTTGTCATCGCACGGGCTTTCACATTGTCAGAGAGCATCACATGAAGCTGATGGAACAGGCGTTTCCGGATCTCTACATCATAGACCGGGCACGCGACTTCTACACGCTTCTCTGTATTTCTCGTCATCATATCTGCAGAACCGATATACATCTTGGCATCTGCTCCTTTTCCGAAGACGAAAAGTCTTGGATGCTCCAGATATCTTCCGACGATACTTGTCACACGCAGATTCTCTGTCTTTCCCTTGATTCCCGGGAGGATACAGCAGATTCCACGCACGATCAGATCTATCTTCACCCCCGCCTGAGATGCTTCTGTTACTTTGCGAATGAAATCCATGTCCGTAACAGAATTCATTTTCATAATGATTCTTCCGCTCTCACCTTTTGCAATTTCTTCATCCATCAAGGCAAGTACTTTCTGTTTCAGGCTTGTCGGTGAAACAATCAGATGCTTGTAAACTCCATTCAGATTGCTGATCGACATATTCTGGAAAAAGACTGCTGCGTCTTCACCAATCTCTTGTCTGCTTGTCATCAGCGAGTAATCGGTATACATCTTCGCTGTCTTTTCGTTATAATTTCCGGTTCCAATCTGTGTAATGTAATGAATTCCGGTACGGTTTCTGTATGTGATCAGGCAGATCTTGGAGTGTACCTTATAACCCTCGAATCCGTACAGAACACGGCATCCGGCCTCTTCCAGACGCTCGGACCAGTCAATGTTATTCTGCTCATCAAAACGTGCTCTCAGCTCGATCAGTACTGTAACCTCTTTTCCATTCTCAGCCGCTGCGCAGAGATATTCTACAAGTCGTGCTTTCTTCGCCAGACGGTAGATTGTGATCTTGATCGTCAGAACTTCCGGGTCTGTTGATGCTTCTTTGATCAGCTGGAGGAACGGTTCCATGCTTTCGTATGGATAGCAAAGGAGTACATCTTTCTTCTTTATCTGCGGAATCACCTTACCCTCTGCAAGCATGGAAGACGGTTGCGGAGAAAATGGTACATCCACGAGCGTTTTTTTCTTCGAATCCGGAAGTTTATCAGCGATTGCAAAGATAAAATCCAGCTTCATCGGCATCTTTGTACGGAAAATGCATTCCGGACGGATATTGAATTTCTCACAGAAATATTTCTCCATCTCTTTACTCAGAGAATTTGCTGCCTCAAGACGGACAACGGCCATCCTTCTTCTCTTATGAAGTGTCTCTTGCATCACATGACGAAAATCTCCGCTGTCTGCATAAGCTTCATCATCCGGTGATACATCTGCATTTCTCGTTACACGGATATAGTTCTTGTCCGAGATCTGATACTGGTCAAAAACAAGATCAATAAATTCAAGGATGATCTTTTCCATACGGATATAACGGATGTCATACCCCGGAAGATAGAGAATATTAGAAATATATTGTGGTACCGGGATGATTCCGAGCATCGTCTTGTCTCCCTGCTTCAGATTCGCAACCACATACAGTTCTTTACTTAACAGATGTGGGAACGGATGGTTCGCATCTACAATCTGTGGGGAAAGCACCGGCATTACTTCTTCTTTGAAATATTTCTTTACAAACTTCTTCTCCTGCTGTTCCAGTTCCTTGAAGTCAAGACCGCAGACACCATACGGACTTAACTGTTTCTTGATCTCTGCATATGTCTTATCGCGTTCCTTGTAAAGTGGGGAAACAGCTCGATAAATTGCATCTAACTGCTGTTTTGCTGTCATACCGGATCGCTGATCGATCTTTTTGCTGTCTGCTGATGCCATATCATACAGACTTCCTACGCGGATCATAAAAAACTCGTCTAAGTTACTTGTGAAAATAGCTACGAATTTCATACGTTCCATCAAAGGAACTGTCTCGTCCCGTGCTTCTTCGAGAACGCGCTGATTGAACCGAAGCCACGATAATTCACGGTTCTGAGTTTCTTCTAAAATCTCTCTCATATAACTCAACTCCCTTTTCTCTCTTCTTTTAACAAGTCGATTTATTTTTATTACTGTTCAAGATACTTCAGCATTTCTTCTGTCTTTCGCTCCATCAGATGATATCCATGCTCATAAAATGCATGCAGGACATCCGGATGCTGTTCGAGTCGTGATACTGGTTTTACATGTGGACGAAGGACATAAATCTCTCCACGCTTCTCAAGCTGGTCCAGATAATTCATCGTTTTATTATAGATAAAACTTCTTCTGAAGATTGTCCGGACTGCATTCGGATAGGACTTATATGCCTGTCTGTAAAGCTTCTGCACTGCCGTTGAGATCACTTTCTTACGATAGCCCTGATTTCTCGTCAGGATCACTATGATCTTCTCATTCCCAAGCTTCTGTGCACGACGGATCGGAACAGAATCCGCAAGTCCGCCATCCAGATACGGGACACCGTCAATATTCACCATCGGAGTCACAAGCGGCATACTGCTTGATGCACGACAGATCTTCATCAATCGGTCAGGATCTTCTGTTTCCGTCATATATTCTGCATTTCCAGTCAGACAGTTTGTCGTTACCAGCTCACAGTGCATCTCTGACTGAAAATATGCATCAAAATCAAATGGGATCAGTTCATTCGGGTATTTATCAAAAATCAAATCCATATTCATCAGACTTTTCTCCCTGATCGTATCTTTCACTCCATTAATATACTTCATATCTTTTGTATTCGGAATCATACAGTCTCTTGTACGTCCCGGCTGTCTGGAAACATAATCTACTGCATTACATGCGCCGGCAGACACACCGATCACATCTGAAAAATAAATATCCTGTTCCATAAGGTAATCCAGAGCACCAGAAGTAAATATGCCTCTTGTTGCTCCACCTTCCAGTACGATTGTTGCTTTCTTAAGTGCCATGGTTTCTCCTCTTTTCTACTGCTATTTATATTGTGAGATTCTTAGTAACATTATAACTTTTTACAATGGAAAGAACAAGGATTAGTTCTTATACATTTTCACACAGTTTGCCCTGCTTTTTCGTATGCATTTTTCTATTTCAGTACTTGTCAGCACCCTTTCTTCTATGTTAATATATGGATTGGTATGTTCTTATTCACACGTATTTGAAAAAGGACAATTATAACAACGTAATCACAATTCTAATTTATTTACAAGGAGACTTTCAAATGATTAGTGCAAATAACGTAACCCTTCGCGTCGGGAAAAAGGCGCTGTTCGAAGATGTTAACATCAAATTCACAGAGGGGAACTGCTACGGAATGATCGGTGCGAATGGTGCCGGTAAATCTACATTTCTTAAGATTCTTTCCGGACAGCTTGAGCCGACATCCGGTGATGTAGTTATCTCCCCGGGCGAGAGACTTTCTTTCCTTCAGCAGGATCATTTCAAATATGACGAATTCCCTGTTCTTGATACAGTTATCATGGGAAATGCACGTCTGTATGAAATCATGAAAGAGAAAGAAGAAATTTACGCAAAAGAAGATTTCACAGATGAAGACGGAATCAAAGCAAGTGAGCTGGAAGCTGAGTTCGCTACAATGGATGGATGGGAAGCGGAATCTGATGCTGCCAACCTTCTGAACGGACTTGGTATCGAGACAGAGCTTCATTATAAACTGATGAAAGACCTGACAGGTTCTGAGAAGGTCAAGGTTCTTCTTGCACAGGCACTGTTCGGAAACCCGGATATCCTGCTTCTTGACGAGCCTACCAACCACTTGGATCTTGATGCGATCGCATGGCTGGAAGAATTCCTGATCAACTTTGACAACACTGTTATCGTTGTATCCCATGACCGTTACTTCCTGAACAAGGTATGTACACAGATTGCCGATATCGATTACGGCAAGATCCAGCTTTACGCAGGAAACTACGACTTCTGGTACGAGTCAAGCCAGCTGCTGATCCGTCAGATGAAAGAGGCCAACAAGAAAAAAGAAGAAAAGATCAAAGAGCTGCAGGAATTTATTTCTCGATTCAGTGCGAACGCTTCCAAGTCCAAACAGGCTACTTCCAGAAAGCGTGCCCTGGAGAAAATCCAGCTTGATGAGATCAGACCTTCCAGCCGTAAATATCCTTACATCGACTTCCGTCCGAACCGTGAGATTGGTAATGAAGTTCTCACTGTAGAAGGACTTTCCAAGACAATTGACGGCGAGAAGATTCTTGATAATCTTACATTCACACTTGGCCGTGAGGATAAAGTTGCTTTCGTTGGTGGAAATGAATTCGCTAAGACAATCCTCTTCAAGATCCTGATCGGTGAGATGGAACCGGATGAGGGAACATATAAATGGGGAGTTACAACTTCTCAGGCTTACTTCCCGAAGGATTTCGGCGGAGAATTCGACAATGACTACAATATCACAGAGTGGCTGACACAGTACTCTGAGGAAAAGGATGTAACTTATGTTCGTGGATTCCTTGGAAGAATGCTCTTCTCCGGTGAAGACGGAGTGAAGAAAGTTGCTGTACTTTCCGGTGGTGAGAAGGTTCGCTGCCTGCTCTCCAAGATGATGATCTCAGGAGCAAATGTACTGCTTCTTGATGAGCCAACAAACCACCTGGATATGGAGTCTATCACAGCACTCAACAATGGTCTGATCAAGTTCCCTGGAGTACTTCTCTTTACTTCCAGAGACCACCAGATCGTACAGACAACAGCGAACCGTATCATGGAGATTGTTCCGGGCGGTAAGCTGATCGATAAGATCACAACTTATGATGAATATCTTGAGAGCGATGAGATGGCAAGAAAGAGACAGACTTACTCTGTACAGACAGATGATGAGGATTAAGATATAATGATTAAGAGCCAGAACAGACACCGTGTGTTGTGCCTGTCCTGGCTCTTTCTAATATTTATCAATTATTCACTCCATGGTGCGCTGCCACACTATCAACAGTCAGTCCTTTGAATGTGTATCCCTGACTTCTATAGTAATCAATAATCTGTGGCAATGCCTGTACGGTTGTATCTTTTGCATCTGTATCATGCATCAGAATATCAACATGATTTGCCGTGCAGGATGTTGCGTTGGAAACCAGCTTTTCTACCGGCACATTATTTCCGCTTGCGTCAGTAGAATCACAGTTCCAGTCAAAATACTGATATCCTTTGTCTCTCACTGCTTTCGTAAGTGTTGTCATCAATCCTTTGACATATTTTGCACTGACGGTGTTGCTGGATCCTCCCGGGAAACGAATAATCATGGATTTCGTTCCTGTGATACTCTCTACCAGATCCGATACTTTCTGCAAATCTGCAAAGTATGCATCTTCGGATGCGTAAACTGTTGCATAATCGTGTGTATAGGTATGAAGTCCGATCGAATGTCCTTCGGAAAAGGCTCTTTTTATCATAGCATCATGTTCCTGATTATTTCCTGTGACGAAGAAGGTTGCCTTTGCATTTTTTTCTTTCAGGATATCAAGAATCTCTCCGGTATTCTCTGACGGACCATCATCGAAAGTCAGATAAACAACTCTCTCATTCCAATCCGGATTCTCTTTCACTTTGATCTTTCGCTCAATCTTTGTCTCGTTTCCGGAACGGTCTTTTGCAAGATAGGTAACAATATAGGTTCCCGGTGTCGCAAAATCCACTTTGTCAGCACCCTGTACTTCCAATGTTGGCTCTGGATCCATATCATCCTTTATCGTAACCCCTTCATTAAAGTCCATCGTATCGCCCTGTGCAAGTTCTTTATCATCTGCTCCTTCAATCGTCGGCCCTGTTGTATCCTCTTCCAGATTCAGTGTTGATTTACCTTCTGTCTTATGACCGTCACTATCTGTTGCAACAACAGTTACTCCGTATTTTCCTTTCTTCTCCCAGGAATCCTGTCCGACAAATTCAAGTGTGACATCTGATGCATCTTTTACTGATTCTACAAAATCTTCCGGCTTGATATCTTTCGGAAGTTCTGTTGTATAACTGTCTTTCATTTTAAGCTCAGGTGCTTTTGTATCCTTAACTTCGACTTCAGCTTTTACTTTTTGTTTACCATAGACATAGTAAACCGTATATTTTCCTTCTTTATTCGTATCTACTTTCCCTTCTGTCTTCACATCTTTCGCTTTTCCACCAACAACGAAACGGATGTTGGACATCAGATCCATACTTTCTTTCTTTTCCTGCGCGATCACTTTACTCCGTAATACAATCGGATTCATTCTAAAATAAGTAAATGTTGAAACTGCCGGAACTAATACAACGAACAGAATCAATATGATTGCAATTCTCCTTCGTCTCTTGAGGCGTCGAATGCGTTGTTCATTCCTCTTGCGCCTCTCCCACTCTTTTCTAATGGAATCTGTGCTTTTTCCCATCGCGCCATAATGTTCATAAAACGCTTGTTCTTTCTTGCGTTCTTTTTCTTCTTTTGTTTCTTTAGACCACATGCTTATCCCTTTTTTTCTTTTCTATTCTTAGAATCAGGGGACAATCAAAATTGTCCCCTGACTTTTCCTTCCATATTAATCATAGCATTCCTTTTTTGCAGAAACAAGGGAACTTTAACAATCCTAATGATTTATTAAGAATCTTAAAGATTGTTCTTTAGAATTCTTCATCTTTCCAGTGTTTCAGACGCTTTACTGCATCTGGATTCTGTTTCTCAAGTCTTCGCTCCAGCCGCTCTCTTCGCTCTTCAATATGCTCAACAATCTCTGGATGCTCTTTCAGAAGACGATCTCTAAGTTTTCTTCTTCTACGCTCGATCAATTCAATGACGAGTTTTTTGTTTTCTTTTACATCACTTGGAAGATCATCTAAGTGAAGCTCCATTCTGCGGAGCAACTCATCTTCATCAAGTGCTCCAAGTGAATTCCAAAATTCCAGTTTTTCTTCGATTCCTTCTTCGGAAAGTTTCTCGAGATCTGTAATCTCATGGATCTGCTTCACAATAGAAAGCACTCGTTTCTCAATTTCTTTGACTGCATCATCACCAAATGCCCATGCAAACTCTTCCAGTGTATTTTCTTCTTCTGCAGGAAGGGAAAAATATTCTCTTCGCTTAAGTTTTTCGAGATCTTCTTCTGGAATATCCAATGGGCAAGGCTGCTCAATCCCCGCATCATGAAGTGCCGCAAGAATTGTTCTTCGCACAGCACCTTCTTTGATCAGATGTCCGATTCCAAGCTTTCTCATCTGATCGTTAACTTCTCTGGAATGTTCTGTGATATAGAACTTAATTCCACGTTTTTTCAGACTTGCTGCAAGCATTTCGAGTGCATCTGCCGCTGTAATATCCAGGCTGTTGATTGCTGATGCGTCCAGAATTACGACCTTTGTATCCTCTTTGATACTGTTTTCAATATCTGAAACCAGCACTTTGATATTTGCAAAGAAAAGGTTCTCGCTAAATCTGTAAATAATCACATGCTTGATTGGATATGCAAAACGGTTTCTCTCCAGATCATAATAAACTTCTTTTCCCGGAATCATTCCACGGAAAGATCTCGGAGGGTTTGTAGCCCTTAAAATCACTGCAACAAAAGATAACAAAATTCCGATCACAACTCCGTAAATCGTACCTAGGAACAGCACACCGATCCCTGCTGCAATAAAAATATAGAATTCGTTTCTGCTTACTTTAAATAAGCGTACTGCAAGATGTGTCTCTACAACATTCATCAGTGCAGAGATTACGATTGCCGTCAATACCGGAACCGGAAGATATTCGATAAATCCGGTTGCACCTATAAGTACAACTGCCATGGTCAGTCCCGCTGTAATGGATACAACCTGTGTCTTTCCTCCATACTGTTCATTCATGGAAGTCCTGGAAATGCTTCCATTTACCGGGCAGCATCCAACTGCACCGGCAGCAAAATTTCCTGCGGCACAGGCAAGGATTTCCTGACGGTCATCCAGTTCATATCCGTTTTTGGATGCAAAATTGTTCTCTGACAAAAGTGTCTCTGCCATGATCACAACAGCAACCATAAGTGCTCTTCCCACAGCCTGGGTAAGATTGATTCCTGTAAAATCTGGGAAAATAAGCCGCGGAAGCCCTGGTTGAACTGCCTGCAGGAGAACTACACCATACTGGTTTACATGAAAGATAATTGTCGAGAGAACTCCGGCAATCATAATAACGATTGCCATCGGGAACTTTGGAATCATTTTTTTGGATACAATCAAGATTACAAGTGCTCCAATTCCCATTCCAAAGGACAACCAGTTTATCTTTGTGATTGCCTGAAAAATGTGTTCTGCAAGTTCTATGAATTCTCCAGTCCCCGCCGGGCTTCCCATCAGTTTCGGAATCTGCATCATAATAATTGTCACTGCAATACCACTGATAAATCCGCCCATAACCGGTGTCGAGATAAAATCAACAATCTTATCTGCATGTAAAAGATAAAACAACAATAACCAGAGTCCTGTAAACAATGCAATCAATGGTACATACTGCAATGCCTGGGCTGATTCTGCCGTCACTCCAAGTGTTGCCAGTGCAGCTCCGACAATTGCCGCCGGTGCCGCATCTACTCCGAAGATAAACTGTTTTGAAGTTGAGAGCATGGCAAATAGCAGGATCGGCAGAACAGATCCATAAAGTCCATACACCGCCGGAACACCTGCGATCTGTGCATACCCCATAGAGATTGGAATTGAGACCGCTACCATGATAATTCCGCTTAAAATATCTTTTGGCAAATATTCTTTTTTATAATTTTTTAATGTTGGAAATATTTTTACAGACACTTTTATGTCACTTCTTTCTTTTACTTCTTTTTTGCTGTTAATTCTCTACGCTTCCAAATGGTCCGATGTCCAGAGGATTCTGGTTCTGAACTGCGTCTGTCCCATCAGCATCTTCTGATATACCGTAACCTTTTTTATCACCTGCTGTCACTTCTTGAATCTTATCAAGAAAAACTGCTCCGTACTGTTCATATTTCTTAAATCCCATACCGTGTACTTCAAGCAATTCCTCTTTTTCAAATGGAACAAGTACACACATCTCATGTAAGGTACGATCTGAAGCGACCATATATGGCGGAATTCCTTTTTTCTTTGCCAAAGAATAACGCACAGAGCGCAATTCTTCGAATAATTCTCGGCTTTTATCTGTAAGATTCCCGAAACTCTCTCCCTTTCTATGAGACGCTTTCTTTCCACTTCCGGACTTTTTCTTTTCTGTAAGTTCTGACTTCTTGCAACGAAGTTTCAATTCTCTCGATTTCAGTAATTCTTCTGACCGGTCTGTTAGTTTCAGGATCGCATAACGATCTGCGCTCTGTTGAAGGTATCCGTGTTCGAGCAGTGTATAAACTACGTCTTTCAGCCTCTGCTGAGAGCATTTACTCTGTCTTCCATAAACAGAAAGTTCATTCATCCCTGCACTTCTGATCTTCGCTGTATTCGCTCCCGCCAGTGTGGAAAGGATCATTGTCATACCGTATCTCTGTCTGGATTCGCGCACACACTCGATCACGTCTGCCGCAATCTCTCCGACATCAAGCTCTACGAATTCTTCCAGACAATTGGAACAATTCCCACAATGTTCTTCTGTCTCTTGTCCAAAATAATTCAATATGTATTTTCTAAGACACATGCTTGTCGTACAATAATTACTCATCTTACGCAGCCGGAGAACATCCTGTTCCCGGATCACCCGGAGTTCTTCTTCTGTGTATTCTCCAATCTGCTCTTTACTATCCAGCAGGAGCTGATTGATCATGATATCCTGCGGTGAATAGAAAAGGATACATTCTGCCGGTTCTCCGTCTCGTCCGGCTCTGCCTGCCTCCTGGTAATAATTTTCCATGCTCTGCGGCATATTATAATGAAGTACAAAACGGACATTGGACTTATCTATTCCCATTCCAAATGCATTCGTTGCGATCATAATCTCTATCCTGTCATAAATGAAATCTTCCTGACTTTCATTTCTTGCCTCTGTCCCCATTCCTGCATGATATCTTCCGACAGAAAATCCGGCATTCTGCAATTCCAAATAGAGTTCATCTACATTTTTTCTTGTTGCACAGTAAATAATTCCACTGTCTTCTCTGTGCTGTGTAAGATATTCCTTAATTGCATCCTTCTTCCCACGCGCTGGTCTTACTTCGAAGTAAAGGTTCTCTCTGTCAAAACCGGATACATTTATATAAGGAGATTCAAGATCAAGTACTTCAAGAATATCTTCTCTTACTTTCTGTGTTGCTGTTGCTGTAAATGCACTGACGACCGGGCGTCTTGGAAGCTGGCGGATGAATTCTGTGATCTTCACATAACTTGGGCGGAAATCCTGTCCCCACTGGGAAATACAGTGAGCCTCATCGATTGTCACCATAGAAAGTTTTGTATGACATGCAAAGTCCAGAAACCGTGGTGCCAACAAGCGTTCCGGAGCGACATAGATCATCTTATATCTGCCTGCCGCTGCCAGTTCTAATGCTTTTGTAATCTGCCGTTCTGTCAGTGCACTGTTAATATACGCTGCATGAACTCCTGCTTCATTCAGTGCCTTCACCTGATCGATCATCAATGAAATCAGCGGTGATACTACGATCGTGATCCCAGACATCAGAAGTGCCGGAACCTGATAACAAAGTGACTTTCCTGCTCCGGTCGGCATGATTGCCAACACATCTCTTCCATTCAAAATCTGATCTACAATCTCCTCCTGTCCTTTACGGAAAGAATCGTATCCAAAAATTTCTTTTAATATCTGTGTTTTTCTACTGTTGCTTTCCATCTACTGCTGCCTTTCACCTGTTGTTAACTTTCACTTCTAAAATCCAAACATTGCATTCAGTCGTTCCAGTCTTTCTTCAAATTCCGGATAAAACTGTGCTTCTTCCTCTGCCTGATAAGGCATTTGATAAAAGTTGCGGAGAACCACAACCGTCAGTACTTTCGCGTTCTGCTCATCAAGTTCTTTCATTCCTTCTTCACAGTTCTTAAGAAATGTATGCCATCTCCACACGAAATCTTCGTATCTCTTCTGATCTGCAATTCCAAGCCACTTCTTAATCTTCACTTTACCACGTTCCTGCTTCTTACACTCATGGACCTGGATAAAATACTTGAATCCATTCTCCTCATAAATACGTCCAAGAGGGAACAAACGGCAGATTCCCGGTCTGTATCCATGAATAGAACATCTTCCACCTTTCAAGAACAGACAGGCTTCTTCCTCTCCTGCCATCTTTAAATTAGGAAGTACCATCCCGTCAACTACATTCAATTCCAGATAGTTTGCAAGCAGTGTATCAAAATTCTCTTTTTTTCCGAGTTGCAATCTCCACAGATCCATTGGATCCAATATGATGGAATTTCCCATTCCCTGGCAGCATGCAGAGCAGCCTTCACAGTCATGACAGTCCACCTTAACCATATCTCCAGAGGAATACAGACGTCCGTCTGAAATTTCATTAAGATCTACTTTGCGCTTCATTTTCTATCTATCTCCATTTTTTCTGAATTTAATCGTGTTCTATTAGTATAATACAGATGGACTGTTGGTTGCAAGAGCTGTGTTATTGTTCGCGGTTGGTCAACATAATTTACAAATGATACAAAAAAGTTGTTGATGGCACAGGAAACCACACTATCATCGCGCGCCCCTGCTCATCAACAACTTTCCATTTCACATTATAAATGATTAATCAATCTTAATCCTCGTATCCGTTTGGATTCATGCTCTGCCATCTCCAGGAATCTTCACACATCTTGTTCAGGTCTCTCTCAGCTACCCAGTGAAGTTCTTTCTTTGCCTTGGAAGCATCACAGTAACATGTAGCAATGTCTCCTGCACGGCGTGGTTTGATCTGGTAAGGAATCTCTTTTCCACAAGCTTTGGAGAATGCTTTTACCATATCAAGTACGGAATATCCGTTTCCTGTTCCAAGATTATATACGGAAACTCCTGCTTTCTCTTTCAATTTCTCTACTGCACGGACATGTCCGATTGCAAGATCGACTACGTGAATGTAATCACGTACACCTGTTCCGTCGTGTGTATCATAATCGTCTCCAAATACACCAAGACACTCAAGTTTACCGATTGCAACCTGTGTAATGTATGGAATCAGGTTGTTCGGGATTCCCTTCGGATCTTCTCCGATCAGTCCGCTCTCATGAGCTCCGATTGGATTGAAGTAACGAAGAAGTACGACATTCCACTCCGGATCTGCTGTATGAAGATCTGTCAGGATCTGCTCCAGCATCCATTTTGTCCATCCATATGGGTTTGTGCATGTTCCCTTCGGGCACTCTTCTGTGATCGGGATAAATGCCGGGTCACCATATACTGTTGCAGAAGAACTGAAGATGATATTCTTCACGCCGTGATTTCTCATTACATCACAGAGAACCAAAGTTCCGGCAATGTTATTCTCGTAGTATTCGAGTGGTTTAACAACTGATTCACCTACTGCCTTGAGTCCTGCGAAATGAATAACTGACTCGATCTCTTCTTTCTCAAAGATCTCGTTCATTGCTTCTTTGTCGCGGATATCTGCTTTATAGAACTTCAGATCTTTTCCTGTGATCTGTTTTACTCTGTCTACAGCTTTCTCTGATGCGTTGTAAAGGTTATCTGCGATTACAACATCATATCCTGCATTTAAAAGTTCTACACATGTGTGGCTTCCGATAAATCCGGCGCCTCCTGTTACTAAAATTGCCATTTTTAAAATCCTCCTTTGAGCTTTGACTGCTCAGGCTGCTGCTCCTCACAGTAACTGTGTTCAGTAGCTTGCTTATCTTTGCTTTGTTGTCTCTGATTATAACACATCCACCACAAAAATCTTTATACGAATAGTTCCTCTTATGGTAAAAATGTTGCATGATCATTATGATTCACAAATTCTGTAACTGACAACACATAATCTAATCCCACAATTTTTGTGGATAAAGACCTTCGTCTTTCAAAGCCTGTACCGCTGCAACTACAACCGGCTTGTCCTCTTTGTATGTAACTCCATACCATTTATCTTCGGATTCAAGCACTCTTACGGTTGCTCTGCCCTCTGCCAGAAGGTCACTGACTACGGATGGCAGGAAGTACTCACATTTCATCGGATTCTCCTTAATACCTTTCTCAAGGAATGCCGGGAATCCTGCTTTGATCTCATCTAAAATACTTCTTGTGAATCCCCACATATTCATGGATACAAGAGTATCTCCGTCGATAGTTGTCCATGTCTCTCCGTCGTCTTCTGAAAAAGCGATTCCACCGTCACGTTTCTCGATCTTTGTACGCTCTGTGATTCCAACCAGCTCTTTCGCCTCATTGAGTTCACATACGCCACGAGCAACATGTCCGTTATCTGTAACTGTATTCTTCAGACGATAACCTACCATTGTATAACGGTACTTATCATCATCTTCATGTGTTGTAAGGAATTCATAGATTGTCTCAAATGCATGGCGTCCGTAATAATCGTCCGCGTTGATTACTGCAAATGGTCCATCCACCTCATCAATCGCACTTAAAACAGCATGTGCTGTTCCCCAAGGCTTTACACGTCCTTCCGGAACTTCGTAACCTTCCGGGAGATTGTTCAGATCCTGGAATACATACGCTACATCCATGATCTTCTCAATTCTCTTTCCAACAGCCTCTTTAAAATCTGCTTCATTTTCTTTCTTAATAATAAATACGACTTTCTCAAATCCTGCGCGTTTTGCATCAAAGATCGAGAAATCCATAATAATATGTCCTTCCTGATCTACCGGGTCAATCTGCTTCAGCCCGCCATATCTGCTTCCCATTCCTGCTGCCATAATGACCAGAACCGGTTTCTTCATAATGAAATCCTCCAAATATTTTTAAATATTATGTTGCCTGATGGCAATTACATTTCTATTGTATGACATATAGATAAAAAAATCTAGATGAAAATCAAAGAAATATATACACAAAAATCCATGCATTTCATCCCACTGAGATCATAAAATGCATGGATTTCCTGACTGTCAGGTTATTTTACTGATGTTATCTCACATTAAATGCGTCATTTCCCGGATATACTGCGCTTGTTCCAAGTTCTTCCTCGATGCGGAGTAACTGATTATATTTCGCTACACGCTCCGAACGGCTCGGCGCTCCGGTCTTGATCTGGCAGGTATTCAGCGCTACTGCAAGATCTGCAATCGTTGTGTCCTCTGTCTCACCGGAACGGTGGGAAGAAATTGCTGTGTAACCTGCTTTGTGTGCCATCTTGATTGCTTCAAGAGTCTCAGATACAGATCCAATCTGATTCAGTTTGATCAGAATAGAATTTCCGCATCCAAGCTTAATTCCTTTCGCCAGTCTCTCTGTGTTTGTGACAAAAAGATCATCTCCAACCAGCTGAACTTTATCTCCCAGCTCTGCTGTCAGCTTTTTCCAGCCTTCCCAGTCTTCCTCATCAAGTGCATCTTCGATTGAGATGATCGGATATTTCTCTACCAGTTTCTTCCAATGATCAATGAGCTGTTCTGAAGTATAGACTGTTCCTGCCTTTGGAAGTTTATACTCTCCAACCGTTCCTGTCTTCCATTCTGAGGATGCCGCATCCATTGCGATCTTGAAGTCTTTTCCGGGCTCATATCCAGCCTTCTTCACAGCCTCAAGAATTGTCTCGATCGCTTCTTCGTCTGATTTCAGTGCCGGGGCAAATCCACCCTCATCACCTACAGATGTTGCAAGTCCTCTGTCTTTCAAGATTCCTGCAAGTGCATGGAATACCTCTGTACACCAGCGGATGCATTCTTTAAAAGACGGCGCTCCAACCGGCATGATCATGAACTCCTGCACATCCAGTCCGGAAGAAAGTGCATGACATCCACCATTTACAATGTTCATCATTGGAACAGGAAGTCTGTTTCCATTCACTCCCCCAAGAAAACGGTACAGCGGAATCTCAAGTGCATCTGCTGCCGCTCTTGCACATGCGATTGAAACCGCAAGAATTGCATTTGCGCCAAGATTTGATTTATCTTTTGTTCCATCTGCCTGGATCATAGCCTGATCAATTGCATAAGTGTCGCCTGCATCCATTCCAACTAATGCACTGTTGATTGTTGTATTAATATTTTCTACCGCACGGGAAACACCTTTTCCACCGAATCTTGACTTGTCTCCATCACGAAGTTCAAGTGCCTCAAATTCTCCGGTAGAAGCACCACTTGGAGCCGCACCTCTTGCTACAGTTCCATCTACAAGATGCACTTCTGCCTCAACCGTTGGATTTCCGCGTGAGTCGATAATTTCTCTTCCAATTACTTTTTCAATTTCCAGATAATTCATAGTTGTCCATCCTTTCTGAGGACTCCCTCGCCTGTGTTCAGGTATTACAGACAAAGGAGTATACATGATTTATTCACACAGTTAGTTTTCTCTAACTATATGTATTCTATCAAGTTTCTTTACAAAACGCAATATTTTTACTTGATAATGATTCTCATTTTATGAACTTCTATATATTATCTGTACTTGCTATTATTTATATTCTTACTTTTTTATAAATACTCCCCCAGCTTCTCGACTTTCCTCATATCCGTTGCCCAGCTCGTAGCAAATCTGACTACCGTATGTTTCTCATCCGTCTTCTCCCAAAAGCTGACCCTGACATTCTTCTCAAGTTCTTTCAGCTTCTCGTCTTCCATCTCAACAAAGATCTGGTTCGTCGGGGAATCAATATAGAAATCATATCCTTTTTCTTTCAGGATTTCCTTCAGTCTCGCAGCTGTTTCGATTGCATTCTTACTGATTTTCATATACAGATCATCTGTAAATAACGTATCAAACTGAACACCAAGGAACCAGCCTTTGGCAAGCAGTGCTCCGTGCTGTTTGATCAGCGTCACAAAATGTCTCGGTGCATTTTCTTTTGTAAATACAACTGCCTCTCCACAGAAGGCACCTACCTTTGTTCCACCAATATAGAAAATGTCACAGTATTCTGCGATATCTTCCATTGTCACATCTGTATCTTCTACTGCAAGACCGTATCCAAGACGTGCTCCATCAAGATACAGTGGAATATGATACTGCTGACAGATATCAGAAAGCTCTGCGAGCTCGCCACGTGTATACAGTGTGCCATACTCTGTTGGGTGAGAAATGTAAACCATCCCCGGGAAAACCATATGTTCATGATTCCCATCACTATAAAACTGATTCAAATAATCTGCCACATCTTTGGGCTGAATCTTCCCTTCCTGCTGTGGAAGTGTAAGTACTTTATGGCCGGAAGCTTCAATCGCACCCGCCTCGTGTGATGCAACATGTCCTGTCTCAGCTGCGATAACTCCCTCATAGCTTTGAAGTACAGAATCAATTACTGTCTGATTTGTCTGTGTTCCTCCCACAAGGAAGTAAATGTCTGCCTCCGGGCATTTACATGCCTGACGGATCTTTTCCTTTGCGGATTCACAATATGAATCATTTCCGTATCCTGTAATTCCTTCTTTATTTACTTCTGCCAGTCTGCGCAGGATTTCCTCATGTGCGCCTTCTGAATAGTCATTTTCAAATGAAATCATTTCTTAGCTTTTCCTTTCTTTCTGAATGTTGTATTTTTATTTACATTTCTTTTCTCTGGAGATTTCTTGCTCCTTGATTCATTTTTTGTTGTGATCTTCTTAGCAGTTCGTTTGTCAACGGTCTTCTTTTTTCTCACGCTGTACCCAAACGTTCCGATCTTTTTTCCAAGTCCAAGATATTCTCCATGGGAATATGCCAGAAGACCTGTCTTATTGAGTTCGAATTTGCCTTTCTCATCCATATAGGACTCGTCCACCTGAACCGCTTTCACTTCTGCAAGAAACATATGGTGACTTCCAAGTTTCTCAATTTTTGTCACTACACATTCAATATTGACCGGTGCTTCTTCAATGACCGGTGCGTAAGTAAGCTTCTCTGCCTTTTTCGCAGTCAGATGACACTCTTTCCATTTATCCACATCCCGGCCGGAGCGCACACCGCAGTAATCTGTCGCATGGGCGAGCTGTTCGGTTGTCAGATTGATCACAAACTCTCCACTCTCTTCAATCATATGATACGAATATCTTTCCGGTCTTACGGAAATGTATACCATCGCCGGGTTTGTGCATACAGTCCCTGTCCATGCAACGGTAAAAATGTTCGTATTTCCTTCTTTATCTGCCGTACTTACCATAACTGCCGGAAGTGGGTAAACCATATTACCGGCTTTCCATACCTGTTTCGCCATTTCTCTTTCCTCCTGAAAACCGTCCCCTGTTACGGAGACGGTTCTGGCTTTTTTATCTTAAAAATTCTTGTAACTGTTCAGCTTTTCTTACTGCTGCAGTGCTGATACAAGTGCCGGAACAAGCTGTTTCTTACGTGATACGACACCTTTGAGCATTAATTTCTGTGCATTATCTTCCAGATCATAAGCTCCGATAATTTTTTCTCTTGACTCATTACCACAGCAGATCAGTTCCGAAGATTCTGTAATAATATTTGTCAGCATAAAGAAAATCATATCCAGACTGTGGTTCTGTCTTGTCTTTTCCATCTCCGGAAGTACTGTTGCCTTAATCTCTTCAAGCTCTTCTTCGCTCATTGAATTCACCTGACCAACACCAAATACCGTATCATTCACTGTAAACTGTTTGAAATCAAGGAAGAGAATTTCCTCGGCTGTCTTTCCTTTGAGGTTGCTTCCTGCCTTGAACATCGCCTGCGCAAGTTTCTCTATATTGATCCCGGCAATCTCTGCAAGCTTTTTTGCTGTGCTTTCATCAAGTGGTGTACAAGTTGGGGAACGGAACATCAATGTGTCGGAAATAATTGCGGAACAAAGAAGTCCTGCATTCACCGGATCTATTTCGACACCATTTTCCTCATACATCTGAGATACAATTGTTGCCGTACATCCAACCGGCTGATTTCTGAAAAATACAGGTCCGATCGTCTCGATACTGCTCAATCTGTGGTGATCAATAATCTCCTGGACATCTGCCTCTTCCACTCCGTCGACTGCCTGATTCTTCTCATTATGATCGACAAGGATAACCTGTTTCTTGCTGACATTAAGAAGTCTTCGTCTGGAAACAAGACCTAAGAATTTTCCATCTTCATCTACGACCGGGAAATCACGGAAACGCTTACGTGCCATAACTTCTTTCACATCATCTACATAATCATTCTTACGGAATGTTACGAGGTGATCCTTCGTCATGAAAGATCTTACCGGAATACTCTGGCTGATATGCTGTGCTGCTGTAAATGTATCATGCTGTGTCCAGATAACAACAATTTCTTTCTCCTCTGCCTGATGAAGAATATCTTCTGAGATCGGATCATTCTGGCAGACTACCATACAGCTTGCATCCAGATCGACTGCGCACTGCTGTGCATCAATTCGATCCCCAATGATAACAAGATCATCTTTCTCGATAAAGCTTGTCATCAACTCTTTGCTTGATGCTGCAACAGTTACTTTTCCTTTATAAAAGTAACCATGTTCATTTCCTGTTACAATTTCACCTTCTACTGCCGCTGCAATATTACGGTACTGTGTTCTTGCCTTCGCTAGCATTGTGTTATCATAGACTTCCATATAGGATTTCGCAATATCACCTTTTGTGATCACACCTTCCAGCACACCGTTACGTGTGATTGGAATTGTATGAGTATTCATCTCTGACATCTTTTCCCATGCTGTACGGATTGAGAGGCTTCCTTGAATTTCCTGACTTTCTTTCAGTTCCACATTCTTTATCTGTTCTCTAAGATCAGAAAGCAATGTCGGAACTTTTACGCCAAAGTGTTCCAGTACATATTGTGTCTCTTCGTTAAGCTGCCCTGCACGACGAGGCTCATACGTTTCTCCGGTGATCTTTGTCTTAAGATTTGCATAAGCAATTGCTGTACAGATAGAATCTGTATCCGGATTCTTATGACCTACAACATACACCTTTTTATTCTCAGCCATTTTTTCTATCTCTCCTTCTCAAATTTATCTCTTATTTACTTTTACACTCACATCAATTTATCTCTGTATTCTGTCATCTTACATGAACAGCTTCTTCATTAAGTATTAAACCTGACAATTTACTATTCAATAAGTAGAGTAACATTTTTTTTCTATTAATCCAACCGCATTTTTCATTTTCTTCACGGATTTTGGCTCTTTTGTTGTATTTTTTCTCATACATATGTTATACTTTTGATTAACGAGAAAAAGAAAATGAGGTGCTTTTAATGAGCGAAGAAATGAAAGAATTACAGACAAATGAAGTAACAGAAACAATGGCAGACTATGAAGATCATTTCGATGATGCGAATCCATGGAACAGAGTCCAGGATTATATGGATAAGAAAACTGTTCTTCCTGTTAAAATTGAAGGTGTTGTCAACGGTGGCGTAATTGTAATGGTAGAAGGACTTCGCGGATTCGTTCCGGCTTCTAAGCTGTCCCTTTCCTATATCGAGAATCTGGAAGATTATCTTCTCAAGGATATCGAAGTACAGGTGATTGATGTTGACCAGGCGAATAATCGTCTTGTCCTTTCTGCACGTGAGCTTCTGAAGGAAAAGGAAAAAGCAGCACGTGATGCACAAATTGCAAGTATGAAGGTTGGAACTGTTCTGAAAGGAACTGTAGAAACACTTCAGAACTATGGAGCATTTGTAAAGTTGGAGAACGGACTTTCCGGTCTGGTTCACGTTTCACAGATCTCCCAGAAGCGTGTAAAAATGCCTTCTGATGTTCTCACAGTCGGCGATGAAGTTGAAGTGAAAGTCATCGGTATCAAAGATGGCAAGATCAGCCTTAGCATGAAAGCTCTCGAAGAAGACAAAGAGAAGGCTGAAGAGAAAGCTGAAAAGGTTGTGATCCCGAAAGCGGAAGATATCGGAACAAACCTTGGAGATCTCTTTAAAAATATCCAGTTATAAGAATTGATGCTGTGATCTTTGTTCAGATTGATAATCTGTGTAATTGGCAGCATAATACAGAAAAAGTCCCTTTCAGGAGTTTATTTCTTCTGAAGGGACTTTTCTGTTTTCATATTTTCAATAATTCAGCATATTTATTATGCACAAACATTCTCCAGAATCTCTTCCAGCGCATTCTTACTGCTGGTGTGACAACGAATCACATCCGCATTGCATCTGCCGGCTTCTTCTACTGCACAGCGAACCATTTTATGGGATACTGTGTTTGTGAAAAGAACGATCAGATCAGGACTTCCGATCTGTTTGCTTAAGCTTGCTGACATCTGGGTGAAGATCTTCGCCTTACAATTAAACTGTTTACAGACTTTCTTATACTGACATACCATTCTGTCATGTCCTCCAATGATTACTACACTCATACTGAATTACCTCCTGAAATCTGAATCTGATTATCTATTACTTTACCTATTTTTTTCCTGTATGTTTTATGAATTCATTTCCACATATCTTCCTCGTTTGTTAGTTGTGTCTAACCCATGTATTTACTATACTATAACGAAAACGTAATATCAATATCATTTACTGATAATGTTTCTCATTAGAATAAAGAATGTGCCTTGGCACATTCTTGCGCCTGCGGTGGTCGCTTGCGACACCTACCTTGTACGCCGCAGTGCGCATCCTGAGCGGAGCGTTTTTTATATGTTAGGAAAGAACTTTCCTAACATATAAAAAAGAACTACCGGGACAAACCTCTACAAAAGTTAATCCCGGCAGTTCTTTTTCTTGCCTTTTTTATTTTATGTTGTTTCACTCAAGATTGCTGTTCACAGTAACTACTCAAGTTCTGTTCTATTATTTTCATCCAGCAGATTCTTCATACTTCCAAGGCTTATCATCAATGTAGACGCATTGTGCAAAAGTGCAGATACTGTCGGCTGGACAATTCCTGTCACGCCAAGCAGAATCAGTCCTGAATTGATTCCGACGATATTTCTGTAATTCTTATGTATCCGCTTCATCATGGCATTTGCCAGAAGTTTCAGTGTCACAACTTCACGCAGGTCATCTGCCGCAATCGTGATATCTGCAATCTCTCTTGCAATCTCTGCGCCGTCACTGATCGCAATCCCCGCATCCGCTGCTGAAAGAGCAGGTGAATCATTGATCCCATCACCGATCATAATTACTTTTCTTCCTTCTGCTTTTTCTTTCTCAACGAAATTCGCTTTATCTTCCGGAAGAACCTCAGCATAATATTCATCAACACCAACGCGTTTCGCAATTGCCGCCGCTGTACGTTCACTGTCACCTGTCATCATAACAACTTTACGGATACCGGCTTTCTTCAGATCACGAACCATTTCTGTTGCCTCTTCACGAAGCGGGTCTTCAATGCAGATAACTGCAACAAGTTGTTTCTCGATTGCCAGATACAGATGAGAGTATTCTGGTTTTAACGAATCGTATCTATCCTGATATTCGGATGGAATCGTACATCCTTCATCTTCGAAAATGAAATGACTGCTTCCGATCAGAACCTTTTTATCATCAATAGAGGAAGAGATTCCATGTGCCACAACATATTCTACCTTTGAGTGCATTTCTTCATGAAACAAATGTCTTTCTTTCGCTGCATCTACAACGGCCTTTGCCATAGAATGAGGAAAATGTTCTTCCAGACATGCTGCAATACGAAGCAGATCATTTTCTGAGTATTCACTGAAAGCAACAATCTCTTTCACTGTCGGCGTTGCCTTTGTCAATGTTCCTGTCTTATCGAAAACGATTGTATCTGCATCGGCCACGGCCTCTAAGAACTTACCACCCTTTACTGTGATATTGTTCTCGCCTGCCTCACGGATTGCCGAAAGTACAGTGATCGGCATCGCAAGCTTCAATGCACAGGAGAAATCTACCATCAGAACAGACAGTGTCTTCGTAATATTTCTTGTCAGAAGCCAGACTGCACCTGTCCCCAGTAATGTATATGGAACAAGTCTATCTGCAAGATGTTCTGCCTTACCTTCTACAGAAGACTTCAGTTTTTCAGAATCCTCGATCATTGTCACAATCTTCTCAAATCTCGTAGAGCCTGATACCGCTTTGACAAGAACTTCAATCTCGCCTTCTTCGAGAACTGTTCCGGCGAAAACAGACTGTCCTACACTTCTTCTTACAGGAAGTGACTCACCTGTAAGAGATGCCTGATTGACCATTCCTTCACCAGTAACTACTTCCCCATCAAACGGGATCACATTTCCCATACGGATCACAACATGGTCTCCCGGCTCAATATCGGATGATCTCACAAGAATCTCCTGTTCGTCTCTCTTCAGCCAAACTTTGTTGACATTCAGTGACATACTGCGCGCAAGATCTCCCACAGATTTTTTATGTGTCCACTCTTCAATGATCTCGCCAATTCCAAGCAAGAACATGACCGATCCGGCTGTCGCATAATCTCTACGGAATACGGAAACGCTGATTGCTGTAGCATCCAGGACAGGAACCTCTATCTTACCATGCATCAGGCAACGGATTCCGTGCCAGATATATTTCACTGATTTTACAGATGTAATCACTGCACGGACCGGCATTGGAAGAAATAACTTGCTTCCATAATGAAGAACTGTCTTCATGACCAGCTTTTCCTGATAAACAGCATTCAGCTCTCTTCCAGAGCCTGCGGCAACATGTTCCGGAAGAATTGCATTTTCATAAGAAAACTGCTTCAATAAATTCAAGACCTCTTCCTTATCTCCAACATAACAGATCACAGCATCTGCGGTGCGTTCATATACTTTTACATCTGTTACATTCTTCTGATTGGAGAGAAACCAGGATAGAGTATCCGCCTCCGTATATGTCATCCTTTTCTGGACAACATGGATACGAAGGCGGCCATTAATCTCATGCTTTACAATGAATTTCATTGAGATTTAAACTTCTTCCTCTTTGAAATCCTGCGCACCTGTATTCTCTTCCTGAGCTTCTGTCTCTTCTGCTTCTTCTGCTTCGTAGACAGCCTCAGCCTCTTTTGCTGCACGTGACTCATTGATCTGCTGAGCCTCTGCAAGAATATCCTCTGCGTTCTCCTGAACAGTTGTAGCTGTCTTCATAACACAGTCTTTTGCTCTTAAAACTGCTGCTGTACAGTTTGTATAAAGCTTCTTTGCATCATCACTTGCAAGAATTTTCACTCCCGCTGTTCCGAAAAGAACACCTCCTGCAAAGATTCCTGCTTTTTTCAATTTAAATATATCCCACATTGTATAAAACCTCCTAAAATTTTTATACATCATATCAACTCACTATGCAGATAGTCAATTCTAACTGCATTTGTCGATAAATTTTATCGTTTATTATCCGGTAATTTAATTGATGTTACTTTTTGATCTTTTACATAACCGCAATGTTTCAGTCCTTCGCGGATCACCTTGTTCCACCCTGTTTCCGTAAGTTTAAAGATCGTATCATCATCCAGCATGATGATACATCCCCCATCTTCCGGACAATCCTGCGCACAATCAACTTTATACATATTTTTTCTGTTGATTGCTCCGATTTCTTCTAATGCATTGATCATTCTGTAAACAGTTGCCACACCGATCTTTTCATCTGCCTGGGATGCCTTATAAAAGATTTCTTTACAGCTTGAGCATTCATTTTCCAAAATAATATCAATCAACATCTTACGCTGTTTTGTGATCCGGCATCCGTTTTCTTTTAATTTTTCAATAATCTGCTCTTTCTTACTCACGGTACACCTCCTGCTTTCTGGTCTTCGCTGTATCAGTTACTTCGCCATCTCACAGAGAGTTTCGCTCTCATGAGATAGAGGTGACCTCATAACCTGCATTTTTTACTGCATTTTTTAAATCTGCCAGATCAATTTCTCTGTCATAGGAAACTTCTGCACTATTTTCCTTCAAACTCACCTTTGCAGTAACACCATCCAATCCATTCAATGCATTCGTTACGGTATTTGCACAATGCTCGCAGTGCATTCCTGAAATCTTCAACGTCTTTCTGCCAATCACCGGACCGTCTAAAAACTTTGTTTTTGCTTTCTTGCTACTTCCTGAACCGCCTCCGCAACAAGGACCTTCTCCTTTAAAATGTTTGATTGATCCTTTCAGAGCCAACCCAAGCAAGATGATTACAATTAATATAATGATAATATCTGCCATTTTGTGATCCCTCTTTTAGTCTTCTTTCTCTTCTCTGTTTTCTCGCCATTTCTTGATCCACAGATAAATCTGATAGATGGATACACCAACAAGGTAAATCAAAAGAAATGCACCAAATGCGTAAAACATAGAACCTGTTGAATTTCCCATTCTAATCACCTTTTACTTTTTCTTTGTATATTGAGATTTTCCAGCTGCCGCACTGCATCCGCCGCAGCTTCCACAATTGCCGCTGCATCCGGCGCATCCGACATGTTTCCCTTCTTTATGGTTCTTATATCCTTTATAAATGAGAAAAATACAATATCCGATAATTAAAGTTATTATTACAATATTTGCTATCATTGTCATCAACACCTCTTTTTTCTCTTATTATAACAGAGAGCCGGATACATTTCCTGCATCCAGCTCTATTTTTCAAGAACGCTTTCACGTTCTTGTTTCTCTCATATTACGCTGCCTGCACAGAACGTTTTGAGTATACTTTCTGATCTTTGTACGGATCTGGTCTGAAGAGCATGAACAGAAGGAAGATCAATAAGATAAATCCTACTGCTGTACCTACGCCAAATGCTCCGCCTGTTACGAAAGATCCTACCTGGTATACGATCAGGCAAACAACATAAGCAAATACATTCTGGAACAGGATTGCAAACCAGAACCATTTTCTGGACTGCATCTGCTGTGCCATTGTCGCGATTGCTGCAAGACAAGGTGAGTCAAGCAGGTTGAACAGAAGGAATGTAAATGCTGCAATTGTTGACGGGAACCAGGAAGCAACTCCCTGCGCTACTGTCACTGCGTCTTCTGTATCTCCGGACACATTTGCAAGAACTCCCATTGTAGAAACGATTGCTTCTTTCGCTGTAAATCCTGAGATAGATGCTGCTACAGGCTGCCACTCACCAAATCCAAGTGGTGCGAACAGTGGAGCGATCACTCCGCCGATTGCTGCCATCAAGCTGTCTGCGCTGTCTTCTACAAGTCCAAATCCATCTGCTGTAAATCCGAATCCTCCAAGGAACCACATTACTACGCATGCAAGGAACAGGATTGTTCCGGCTTTGATGATGAATCCTTTCAGTCTCTCCCAAACATGAAGGAGAACTGTCTTAGCCTGTGGAATATGGTACTGTGGAAGCTCCATTACGAACGGAGCCGGTTTTCCTGAGAAAGGTTTTGTCTTCTTCAGGATGATTGCAGAAACAAGTACTGCAACGATTCCTACAAAGTACATCAATGGTGCAATGAAGGAGCTCTCCTGATATCCTGCTACTTCACCGGCAATAACTCCACCCATCATAGCAATAACCGGAAGTTTTGCTCCACATGGAATAAATGTTGCTGTCATGATTGTAAGACGTCTGTCGTTGTCCTGCTCAATTGTCTTGGAAGCCATGATTCCAGGAATTCCACATCCTGAAGAAATCAGAAGCGGAATAAAGCTCTTGCCTGAAAGTCCGAAATGTCTGAACACACGGTCCATAACGAATGCGATACGTACCATGTATCCACAGTCTTCAAGAATAGACAGGAAGAGGAACAGAATCGCCATCTGTGGAACGAATCCAAGTACTGCTCCAAGTCCGCCGATGATACCATCCACTACAAGTCCGTTAATCAGGTCACTTGCTCCGACATTCGTAAGGAATCCTCCGACTGCATTCTGGATTGCTCCAACGAATGTATCATTTGTCCAGTCTGTTACAAATGTACCTACTGTTGTGACAGATATGTAATATACAAGCCACATAACTGCGATAAAAATCGGAATACCAAGGATTCGGTTTGTAACGATACGGTCAATCTTATCCGATGTTGTCAGTTTTTCTTTTGCTTTTTTAACAGTAGTTCCGACAATCTTCTGGATAAACTGATAACGTCCGTCAGTTACAATACTTTCCATATCATCATCATGTTTCTTTTCCAGTTTTGTTCTTTCATCTTCAACAACTGCTTTTGCTGCACCTGAGAGCTTTATCTGATCTACAACTTTGCTGTCATTTTCAAGGAACTTTACAGCGTACCATCTTTTTTTATCTTCTGTGATTGTATCAGGAAGGATTTCTTTTACGCTTTCTACTGCTGCTTCCATGTCTTTTGCAAAAATCTCACCAGGAAGCTTTACTTCTTTCTGCTTCGCAACTTTGATTGCTTCATCGATCAGTTCATTCAGGCCTTTCTGTTTCAGTGCTGAAATCTCAATGATCGGGCATCCGATCAGCATGGAAAGACGTTTGACATCAATCTTAATGCCTCTCTTAGCAAGAAGATCGCACATATTCAATGCGATTACAACCGGTACCCCTGTCTCAATAAGCTGTGTTGTAAGATACAGGTTACGTTCAATGTTTGTTGCATCAACAAGGTCAACGATTACATCCGGGTTCTCATTCAGAACATAATCACGGCTGACAACCTCCTCAAGTGTATATGGAGAAAGGGAATAGATTCCCGGAAGGTCAGTTACTGTAACGTCTTCCTTTTTGTATTTCTTATTCTTAATCTTACCTTCTTTTTTCTCTACCGTTACTCCCGGCCAGTTTCCAACATACTGGTTAGCCCCTGTAAGAGCATTAAACAGTGTTGTCTTACCGCAGTTCGGGTTTCCTGCAAGTGCAATTGTGATTGCCATTACTCTCTTTACCTCCTTAAATTCTGGAATATCTCATCAGGTTTGGTTTTGTATCTGTAGGCTTATTTAACCTCTACACACTGTGCATCTGCCTTTCTGACAGTAAGCTCGTATCCACGGACTGTAATTTCAACCGGATCACCAAGCGGTGCAACCTTTCTGATGAAAAGCTCACTTCCTTTTGTAATTCCCATATCCATGATACGACGTTTGTAAGCACTGTCTCCTTCAATTTTTGTAACTACAACAGTACTTCCTACCTTTGCATCACCCAAAGTCATAACACATACTCCTTCCTTTCTTTACTTTACTCATCACTTTTTCAGCGTCTAAATCAGATCATAATATGGCGCGCCATATCAGCATTTACTGCTACTCTCGAATCCTTAATATTAACAATAACGTTACCGCCAATTGCAGATAGCACGATCACTTCTGCTCCAGGCACAAATCCAAGATTTGCAAGAAAACGCTTCGTCTCATCATTTCCGCTTACTCTCTTAATTGTATTGGTTTCGCCAATGTTGGCCATTGTAAGTGGCATAATCTCACGCTTCTTTCTTGAATGATATTAGAATCCATTCTCATTTGATATAGATTATTAAAAACGAATGAGATTGATAATTTTTTTCATTTTCTCTTTCGTTCGTTAGTTAGTATATGCTAATTCGCATTAGTTGTCAATGACTAATTTTATTTTTTTCTAACTTTCTAACTTCGACATTTGAAATTGCAAATTATTTGCTGTCAGGAATAAATTATGATATACTAAGAAAAGACATGAAAATTCACTGTGAATAGTGATACGAATAAATTCTAATTTATATAGAGGAGGCCATTACCTATGCATGTAAATGAATCATCTGAAAATTATCTGGAGACAATCCTCATGTTAAGCAAGAAGCTTCCTGTCGTACGTGCTGTCGACATTGCAACAGAGCTTAACTTCAAGAAATCAAGTGTCAGTGTCGCAATGAAAAAACTCCGAGAAAGCGAACATATTATTGTATCTCGTGAGGGCTATATTACATTGACAGAATCTGGACAGGCAATTGCTGACATGATATATGAGCGTCACACGCTTCTCTCTTCCTGGCTTGAGAGACTCGGTGTTGACCCACAGATTGCCGCTGATGATGCTTGTCGTATGGAGCATGTAATCAGCGAGGAAAGTTTCAACGCAATTAAAAAACATATTGTTTCTCATTCTTAAAACGAAAAAGCACCTTCAGAAGAGTGATATCTCTTCTGTTAGTGCTTTTTTCTTACTTTTACTTATCGTTATAATGATACCTACATGGTAAATACACAAACGGAGTTGGTGGGATTCGAACCCACGTGCCCCGGAGGGCTAACGCATTTCGAGTGCGCCCCGTTATGACCACTTCGATACAACTCCATATGATATTTTCTGCCTTAACAGACATCTTTTTAATTATAGCATTTCTTCTTGAAAAATCAAGTGATAATTCTCCTTAAAAATTTGTTAAGTCACTCACAAATTTTGTCGTTACAAATTTAATAAATACGTATATAATAGATATGATATCAAAAACAGGCTCTTCCTTCTTATCTACATTACTTTTTAAGGGGGACTCTCATGAACCACAATACACTCGTAATTGAAATCAAATCTACACTTGATAAACTTATTGCTGCCAGAACTAGTCTTGGTTATGATTACATTGTGTATGGATTACTCTTGATAAACGAGGATCAGACTCGTGTATCCAATATTACCAAAGCTTTGTACATCGATATTGCTGCCCATTATGAGACAAGCTGGTCTTGTGTAGAAAAAAACATCCGCAATACGGTCAATGCAATCTGGACTGCGGAAAATAAAACTATTCTTGAAATGATTTTCAACAGAACCCATATGGACAGAAAACCAACGAATAAAGAATTTTTTGAATATTTATACGATTTTATTTTCTTATCACAAGTAACCGCCCCGACCCAATCAGAAGAAAATGTATCTTGCATCCTCTGCCCTGTCTGCAACAATAAATGTCAGGTACTCGAAAGTATGCTTTCCTTTGTGACAAAACGACTTCAGCCTGAACCTGACTGCACGCATGTATGATATATAAATAATCAATCCGTTTTTCAAAAAGGACCTCCCTTCAATTACCGGGAAGCCCTTTTTATATCTGAAATAATTATAGCTTTTCTCTTTCTTCCATAATCCAGTCCATCACTCTCTCAATCCCTTCTCCCGTCTTCGCGCTGACCGGAAGAACAACTGCATTTGGATTTAATTTCAGAATCCGTTCTTTCGCAACTTCGAAGTCAAAATCAAAATACTCCAGAGTATCTATTTTATTGATCAATACCAGATCACTTACTTGAAACATCAACGGATATTTCAGTGGTTTGTCATCTCCCTCCGGCACACTTAGGAGCATCACATTCTTATGTGCACCGGTATCAAACTCGGCCGGACAGACCAGATTCCCGATATTTTCAAGAATTAACAAATCGAGGTTCTCTGTATCATATTCGAGTAATGCACGGGATACCATATCTGCATCAATATGGCACAATCCGCAATTATGGATCTGAATGGATTCTACTCCTGTCAGATCTGCAACTCTCTGTGCATCTAAACTTGTCTCAATATCTACATCCATCTCGCCGATTCTCAGCTGATCTTTCAATCTATTGATCAATGTAGTTAGAAATGTTGTCTTTCCACTTCCCGGTCCGGACATAACATTTAAAAATAGTGTTCCCTGCGCACTCATTTTCTCGCGGATTGCCTTTGAAGTAGCATCATTATCCGCAAACACACTTTCTTTAATCTCAATTACTCTGACATTTCCCATGTTTTTTCCCCTTCTTCAACATCTTATGCATTCACTTCCTGTATCTTTTCCAACAGATAATCAGCCAGTTCTTTTACACCCTCTCCTGTTTTTGCAGAGATGTAAAAGATCTTAATCTGTGGATTCAATCTTTTTGCGCATGCTTCAACATAGTCTTTTCTGAAATCAAAAACAGGTAATGCATCGATTTTATTTATTACCAACACATCTGATACTTCATACATCAACGGATATTTGGCCGGCTTATCATCTCCTTCCGGAACCGAAAGAATCGTCAGATTTAAATTTGCTCCGGTATCAAACTCGGCCGGACAAACAAGATTCCCTATATTCTCAAGTACAACAAAGTCCAGATCATCTCTTTCAAACGCTCTGATTCCCTGTCGTGTCATATCTGCATCCAGATGACACATCCCACCGGTATGCAGCTGAATCGATGGAATTCCAGCATCGATCAGTGTATTCGCATCCACGTCAGAATCAATATCTGCTTCCATCACGCCCCATTTGATTTTTCCTTCAAAATGAGGTTTCAATGCCAGAAGTGTACTTGTCTTTCCGCTTCCCGGACTGGACATCAGATTCATCAGACATGTCTTCTGTGCCTTTAATTCCTGGCGCAGTGCCTGTGCATCTGCATTGTTATCTTCAAGAATTGTCTCTTTTAATTCTATTACTTTTGCTTTTTCCATGCGTTCTCCCCCTGGTGTCGGACACCATTTTGTTTTTTTGCTTTTATCTCCAACTACAATACCTGCGGATTGTTTCATGCAACATCATTATATCAAAAAGACACAATTTTGTATATTTTTTATAATGCCTTTCTTACATCTCTGTGATATAATTTTGTTAGATATAACTAACAATAACTATTCTTTTCTAATATGTGTGAGCTTTATCTATCTCGCTTGAAGTCAGAGTATTCCTAACTAAGATAAACTCAATTCTCACACAGAACAGGGGGCGGACTATGTTTTTATCCTTAACTAATATCAAAAAATCCTTTGGGCAGGGTGACAGCCGTGTAGAGGTCTTAAAAGGCATTGATCTATCGATTGAAAAAGGAGAATTCTGTGTTCTCCTTGGACCTTCCGGATCTGGAAAATCCACTTTGCTGAATATTATCGGAGGCATTGACCGTGCAGACAGCGGGCAGATCACAATTGAGGGCGAACTGATGGAAAAAATGACAGTGAAACGTCTTAGTCAATACCGAAGGAAGCATCTGGGATATGTTTTCCAGATGTATAATCTGATTCCCAATCTTACTGTGCGCGAAAATATTGAAGTCGGTGCTTACTTAAGTGATCACGCGTTAGATGTAGATGAACTTCTTGATACCCTTGGTCTTTCTGCACATCAGAAGAAGCTGCCGAATCAGCTCTCCGGTGGCCAGCAACAGCGTACTGCCATTGGCAGGGCGATTGTTAAAAATCCTGATATTCTGCTCTGTGATGAGCCAACCGGTGCGCTTGATTATAAAACATCAAAAGAGATACTGAAGCTGATTGAAACAGTCAATCAAAAGTACGGTAATACAGTTGTAATGGTAACGCACAACGATGCGATCAAAGATATGGCAGACCGTGTTGTCCGGATCCGTGACGGTATGATACGAAAAAATTATCTGAACGATCATAAGGTCAGTGCGCAGGAACTCGACTGGTAAAGGAGGCTGCAGACAATGAAAAATCCATTAAACAAACGTCTCCCCAGAGAATTCCGGAAAGACTTTGGTAAGTATCTTGTCATTTTCCTTCTCCTTGTGATCACAATCGGATTCGTCTCCGGATTTCTTGTTGCCGATGGCAGCATGATCAAGGCTTATACTGAAGGAATTGACAACTATAATACAGAGAACGGACATTTCCGCACTTCTGAAAAAATGAATGATGCGCAGATTCAGTCTGTGGAAGAAAATGGTATCCGGATCTATAACAATTTCTATCTGGAACAGGATTTAACAAATGGCAGCACAATGCGTATCTTTGCAAACAGGGAGCAGGTGAATCTTGCCTGCCTCATGGAAGGAGAATTTCCAAAAGCGGCAAATGAGATTGCAATCGACCGTATGTATGCTGACAACAATAAGATTTCCATCGGAGACACACTGAAAAGTGATACACAGAGCTGGAAAGTAACCGGATTCATTGCTCTTCCGGATTACAGCTGTCTTTTCCAGAACAACAACGATTCCATGTTTGATTCTGTCAAATTCGGAATTGGAGTTGTAATGTCCGAAGCATTTGAATCATTGGATTCTCCACTTGTAAAATACTGCTATGCGTGGAAATACAACGATGAACCTACGACAGAGAAAGAAGAAAAAGAAGTATCTGATGATCTGATGAAAGCAATCAACAAGGAGGTTTCTCTGGAAGAATTCGTTCCGCGTTATCTCAATCAGGCAATCATATTTACCCGGGATGATATGGGAAGCGACCGCGCAATGATGATCGTATTTCTTTATATTGTAATTGCGATCATGGCATTTGTTTTTGGCATTACAATCAGCAACACCATTGCAAAAGAGGCAAATGTCATCGGAACTCTTCTTGCCAGCGGCTACACCAGAAATGAACTGATCCGCCATTATATGGCCATGCCGATCCTTGTCACACTGGTCGGAGCTTTGATCGGAAATGTTCTCGGCTACACGATCATGAAAGATATCTGCGTCGGCATGTATTACGGAAGCTACAGTCTTCCGACATATGTAACCGTCTGGAACGCAGAAGCATTTCTGCTTACTACGATCATTCCGATCTTGCTAACGCTTCTCGTCAATTACACCGTACTTCGCAGAAGATTATCACTTTCTCCTTTGAAGTTCCTCCGCAGAGACTTAAAGAGAAGACAACAGAAGCATGCATTATCACTGAGTAGAAGAATTCCATTTTTCAGTCGTTTCAGACTGCGTGTGATTTTCCAGAATGTCAGCAATTACCTTCTGCTGTTTCTCGGGATCTTATTTGCAAACCTTCTGTTGATGTTCGGTCTGCTCTTCCCGGCTGTACTCGATCATTATCAGACTGTTCTAGAAGATAACCTGCTTTGTAACTACCAGTACATTTTGCAGATACCGATCAACGCCATGGACGAAGAACATAAGCTGGAGAGCCTTGTGAATATGCTCTATTTTCAGCATGAGGTGGAAACCGATAATCCTGATGCCGAGAAATTCAGTGCTTATTCACTGAAAACAACAGATAAGGAATATAAGGAAGAGGAAATCCTGCTCTATGGACTTGCAGATAACAGCCGCTATCTTCCGATTGATTTTCAGGAAACTGCAACTAATAAGGACGGATCGACCCGGACAGATTCTTCGACTGTAACTCCTGTATATATTTCTTCCGCATACGCAGATAAATATCTTTTGGATATCGGTGATGAAATCACTTTAAAAGAAGCTTATGAAGATGATACCTACACATTTTATATTGAAGGAATCTACGATTATGAAGGGGGGCTGACAGTCTTCCTTCCACAAGAACAGCTTAATAAACTGTTTGATCTTGGTTCCGATTATTTCAGTGGTTTTCTCTCAGACAGCGAGATCACAGATATTGATCCGAAATACATCGGTTCTGTGATTGACCTCGACAGTTTGTCCAAGATTTCCAGACAGCTAAATGTTTCGATGGGAAGCATGATGTATCTGCTAGACGGATTTTCAATCGTGCTTTTTATGATTCTGATCTATCTTTTGTCAAAGATCATTATCGAAAAGAATGCACAGTCGATCTCTATGACAAAAATACTTGGATACTCTGACCGGGAGATCAGCAGTCTGTATCTGCTGTCTACAACCATTATGGTCGTGGTTTTCCTGCTTCTGAGTTTTCCGATCGAAACAATTCTTATGAACGCTCTCTTCCGCGGAATTATGCTCAGCAGTATTTCTGGTTGGATTCCATTGTACATTAATCCGGTCCTGTATGTAAAAATGTTCCTGCTAGGATTCGTAACTTACTTGCTTGTTGCATTGACCGAATACCGCAGGATCAAGAAAGTTCCTATGGATCAGGCCTTAAAAAATATTGAATAATCGTGACTGTACCTGCAAACTTCTAAGTTAGGCATAACAGTGCAGGTACCATTTGAAAGGAGGATTTCTCGTGAAAAGAAAACTATTACAAAAATTAGTTCCCGGTCTGTGTGCCAGTCTTGTCCTGATTTCTGCCACAAGTCTGACAGGATGCTCAACTGACACCAAGACAGCTACTACTGCTTCAGATGCTGATAAATCAGAAACCGTATATGTAAAGGCTGATGCAAGCGGAACGATACATGAGATCAAAGTCCAGACAGACTTAAAAAATACCGGAACATCAAAGGAAATCAAAGACTTCTCAACTCTGAAAGACATAAAAAATACGAAAGGTAATGAGTCCTTCACCCAATCCTCTGACGGGACGATTACCTGGGAAAACAAAGGGGCTGACATTCATTATGAAGGGACTTCTACGGAAGAACTTCCTATAAATGTAAAAATCAGTTACACACTGGATGGAAAGTCTATACAGCCGGAAGATCTCTCCGGAAAAAGTGGAAAACTTGGAATTCGTTTTGATTATGAAAATACTACCGAAGAAAATGTAACTGTAAATGGTGAAGAGATGACTTCTCCAGTTCCATTCGCCGTGATCTCTGCCATGATTCTTCCGGAAGACACTGCTTCTAATATCCAGGTGACGAATGGTAAAATATTTACAATAAATGACCAAAGCGTTGTTGTCGGTTATGCCTGCCCGGGACTCAAAGACAGTCTGAAACTCACTGATTACGAACCTACGGAAGGTATCTCTATCCCAGAGTCAGTGGAAGTAACTGCAGATGTAACAGATTTTGAGATGGACTTTACTGCGACCGTAATTTCCTCCGGTCTGTTTGAAGATCTGGAAGAAGATTCCTTTGACGATATGGAGGATGCAGCTGACAGCCTGCAGGAACTCGGAGATGCATCCGGCAAACTAGCTGACGGAGCAGCGCAGCTGCTGGGCGGCGCTTCTACTTATCAAAGTTATCTTGGGCAATATGTAGACGGTGTCTCACAACTTGCCGAGGGAACAGACACTTTAGATGACGGTGTAACTGCACTTAATGAAAATTCCGGAAAGCTGGTTTCAGGTGCTTCTTCTCTTCAAACTGGTCTTGAACAGCTGAATTCTGCTCTCTCTGGTCAGATTAACACGGATTCCAGTTCCATTCCGTCTGCTGAAACAGTTTCATCACTTCAGGAACAGATCAAATCACTTAGACAACAGCTGGATTATGTTGATTCCTCCCTTGCAGAGGCAAAATCCTCCTTCGCATCCGTCAACTGGGATACTCTGAAATCTTCTATCACAGAAGATGCAAAAAAACAGTCCAAAACCGCTGCGACAGATGCTGTCCAGTCTGCGATCGATCAGATTGTTTCTGAAACTGCATCCGATTCTGAATTATCAGAAGAATCTAAAAATGCTGTCAACGATAAGATGTCACAATTAAAGAATGAAATAAATGATACGATTGCATCTGCAATTGATCAGAACCTTGATCTTCCCTCTTCCTCCACAGATATCGATCAGCTGAAATCCGCCACGGAAGGAACATTAAACAGCCTGACGGAACTGATTGCTTCCTGCCATACTACGCTTGACCAGATGTCTTCCGGTACCGGTTCCTTTGCTCAGGCAGCACAGAGTCTTTCTTCTCTCAGTGAGACATTAAAGACTTTACAGAACTCACTTTCTGCTTTATCTGCCGGCAGTTTACAACTCACTCAGGGACTTACCTCTTTCCAACATAGAATCGAGCAACTGTCCGAAGGTAGTTCAACACTCTCTCAAGGAGCCACGAAACTGGGCACAGCCGGGAAAGAGCTAAAAGAAGGATACACAACCCTTGCTCAAGGAATCTCTTCTCTCTCTGAAGGACTTACTCTCTTTGATAAAGAAGGAATCCAGGAGCTAAAAAAACTAGGCGGGGATGATCTGAAGAATCTCTCTAAAAGAATGAAAGCGGTCAAAGAAGCGGACGCCGAATACGATAATTATGGTGGTAAGTTAGAAGAACAGACCGGAGAAGTACGGTTTATTATTGAGACAGATGGGATTGATTAAGAAGAAGGCTTTGGGTCATTTCTATTGACCCAAAGCCTTCTCTCTATAATTCTTTTTTTACATTCCACTGCCTGCCCAAAACTCCATCTAGTTGTATTTGTAGGTTTACAAACTCCATAACATATTTTCTTTTACTCTTTTACAATCCAACTGCCAGTTTTCTTTGAACCAACTCTCTCTAATCGTCCTAATTCAGACAACTATTTGCAACAATGTCAAGTGATGAATTCAATAAAAGTCAAAATCAAAGAGCAACATAACGTAATTCTATATTTTCTCTCTTTCCTTACGCGATGATTGACTTGAGTTTCGTGGATAAGGCAGCGGAAACTCAAGAAGATTGACGCTTGACAGTCTCCGGAAGGTTCGCTATAATGATAGACGTAAAATTTGAGTGGACTTTTCCGGATTCGGTCATCTTTTTGCCACACAGCTATCTTGTGATAGTTGTGTGGCTTTTTTTGTTGCCTGTATCTCGGAAGTGTTGGCAGAATGGAGGACTATATCAATATGGAAAATGATTTTTTATCTCTTATCAAGACGCGCCGCAGCGTACGGCCTATCAAGCGGAACCTGTATCTGCTGAGGCTCTGAACGCTGTACTGGAAGCAGGGACTTACGCCCCTACCGGCAGCGGACGTCAATTCTCCACCATTATTGCAATTACAGACCCCTACTATGGCGCGCCTGTCGTGGTTTTGATTTTGGCAAATGGCTCCGCAAGTACCTTTGTGGAGGACGGAAGCTGCCGGAAACCTTGCGCGGCGTCGGGGCGATTGCATTGGGTTATCCAGCCCAGGAAGCCGGTCAACCCGCAGCACGCAAACAAAACTATATTGTTCGGATTTAATGTCCTGCTGTCCGGCGCATTTTTTTTGTGCCGGATACTTTGTAGAGAGGAGGGAAAGTATGCAGACCAACAATAAAATGGCGGTCGCTCCTATTGGAAAGCTCATCTGGCAAATGTCGATACCGCCGCTGATCTCCATGTTCCTGCAATATTCCTATAATTTGATAGACAGTGCGTTTGTGGCGCAGTTGAGTGAGAATGCACTAACGGCTGTTTCTCTGTCGTTTCCCATTACAACGCTTATGAATGCGGCGTCTATCTGGATCGGCGTCGGTGTGAATGTACTGATTGCAGGGTATCTTGGACAGAAAAAGCAGGATGATGCAAATACAACCGTCACACATGGATTGT
>ERZ772812.188-NODE-188-length-62766-cov-7.065826_pt1 | contig 62766 bp, 54 predicted proteins | sample MGYA00511343_ERZ772812 | MGnify/ENA primary metagenome ERZ772812 (study PRJEB29015, sample SAMEA2737706) | human gut metagenome | biome: human gut; feature: human-associated habitat; material: faeces | place: China | collected 2012 ...
GCACGTCCTCGCGGCGGGCGTACTTGTGGATGTTGCCAATGTGGTGGATGGCGCCGCCCACGGCATCCAGCAGCGCCGTGCAGCCACGGGTGAAATACTCCTTCTCCGTCATGGGCGGCACCTTTTCCAGCGGCAGGCGGTCGTGGATGACCACGCTCTCGTTGTCAAACAGCACGGTGGAGACCAGCGCCTCGCCCGCTTCCTTTTTCTGCTTGGCTATCATGGAGTTGAAGCCGCCGATGGTGTCCGCCTCCAGCCCCGCCATGGAACCGCTGCGATCCAGGATAAAAACCAATTCTGTCATAATGAAAACCCTCCTTCGTTTGATTACGCGCTTATTGTAGCGGATTGGAAGGAGGGTTTGGTCGCCTGTCAGGCGACAAATTCATGATTCCTGCGTTTGGATTTTCAGCGCAACTTTTTTTGCCGTGATTATGATTCCGACGCCGTCAAAGGTAAGCGTAACATTGCCGCCCTTCACCATTTCAACCTCCATGATCCACCGAACCAGAACATCAAGATCAATGGAAATCTCCTGTATACCGGCAAAAGAAAAGTGAAATAGCGTTGGGCTGCTATAGGATTTTGCGGTTATTTGTCCCGTTGTCCCATCGTAGGCCACATATTCCAAACTCCAATCGTGCAGACATTCGTTTTCTTCGATCTCTTTTTTGATTTCATCGAACCCGCAGATGGTCGTTGTCTTGGTTTTGTATTCTTTTCCACAGGAATCTTTGGAAATATAATACTCCACTTCTCGCATCCTTTTTCTCCTTCAAAAATGACGAACAATTCGGCCGTTCGCAGCGTGGACTCCTATCCTTCTCATTCCTCACGCCCCCAGCAAGCTCTGGTCAAACGCAAACAGCGCCTCGTTGATCTCAAAAACGTCATACTTTTTCTGCCGGATAAAATACTCAATAATCACATCGAACTTGCTGCTGGCGCTGAGAGCGTAGCCTGCGCGGGCGATGAGGTCGCGGGTCTCGTCCAAATCCAGCTCCAAAGCGATGGCGAAGGCAATGGCCGTGGTTTTGGAGGGTTTGTAGTACGGATTATTTCGGATTTTGGAGAACAGCTTGCGGTCAACGTTGGCCTTTTTATAGATCTCGGAGTCCTTTTTTCCGCTTTTGTCAATGAGCTTCAGCAGGGTCTCCGAGAAACCGGCATCCAGGTGCGCCAGAAGATCGTCCAGCCCGCCGACGAACGAGGGCGCCATCATAGGCATGGACTTTGCTTCCTCGCAGACGGCCTTTCCACGGCTTCCGAAAATGCTCATACTGCGTCGGCGTTCACTTATGACGTCGGCGTGTATGTCTACATAGTGGTCATCGATGTATTCGGCGATATCGGCGAACAGCTTGCCGCTGATCTGGTAGGACTTACGGTCGAAAATGACCAGATAGACCGTCATATCGTTGTTCAGCAGAAATTCCCCAATGGTGTCCACCGCCACCCGAAGCGCCTGATCTTTGGGATAGCCGTAGACGCCGGAGGAAATCAGCGGAAAAGCCACCGTCTCGCAGTCGTGCGCCTTCGCCAACGCAAGGCTCGTCCGGTAGCAGGAGACGAGCTGTTCCCGCTCGCCGTGCGTGCCGCCGTGCCACACGGGACCGACGGTGTGGATCACATATTTGCAGGGCAGACGATACGCCCCCGTGATTTTGGCGTTGCCGGTCTTGCAGCCGCCCAGCGTCCGGCACTCGGCCAGCAGCTCCGGCCCCGCCGCGCGGTGAATGCAGCCGTCCACGCCGCCCCCGCCCAAAAGGGTTTCATTTGCCGCGTTGATAATGGCGTCCACGCGCATTTGTGTAATATCATTGCGAACGATTTCCAGAGGCATTTTTATCACCAACCTTTAAATTCAAATTAAACCAGTGCGTCTCTGATTTTCTCCCGCTCCCCACTGCCGTCTGTCCGCAGACGAAGCAGCGGGACGCCACACTTTTCCATAATACGGTTCTTTTTCTCATCCCGTCCTGCCTGCGTGCTCCCGGCTTCATGGAAGCTCGTCCCATCCACTTCAATCGCCAGCACGGGCTGCTTGTCCATCTGACGAAACAGCAGAAAATCGATATGTGTCAATGGGTTGCGGGCGTACCTGCGTTCCTCCTCTGTTAGCGGTTCATAGTCTTTCACCAACGCTGCAAGAGAAACATGCACTGCACACCCGATCGAAGAAAACGCTTCCTCTGACAGTACTTCCTGAATCACAGAGTACATGAGGTTCTCAGAATCGTACTCGGACACTCGTCTGTGCTTTCTCAGATACGTCCTGCGCTGTTCTGCATAGCCTTGATAAAGCATATCGAACACAGAGTAGACCTGACTCTGAATGACTTCAAAATTGTTATATTCGATGTATCGTGTCAGGTCGCCGTAGTTGGTCTGGTCGTTGCGGGGGTCCTGAGATGTGACCACCGTCAGAGAATGAACCGCTCTGGAAACCGCCACATTCAGCATATGGGGATCGTCCACAAAATCCGTAATCACATTGTCAACCGAGGTCAGAATGATAGCGTCCTGTTCCCGTCCCTGAAATTTGTGAACTGTATCCACCTCATAAGCGCCGCCCAGCTGTTTCCGGATGGCCGCCACCTGATCCCGATACGGCGTGATAATGCCGATGCTTTGGAAATTCTGCTGATTCAGCCGTGGAAGCACTTCCTGCTGGATGACGTCTATCTGGCGCTGGTTGAGATGCCCACGGGCATGATTACCGGCAGCCGTCCGATACATGGTCAGCACATCCGATTCGTCATGATCCTTCGTCATGATGATCAGCTGTCCATGATAGAACTTCTGGTTGCAGAAGTTGATGATCTTCGGGTGACAGCGGTAATGCTCCCGCAGCAGCGTGACGGGTGCATTCTGCCATGTTTCCAACGCAGAGGAAAGCAGACTGTGGGTTGAGAAGCGATACCGCTCATCCAGAGAATACTTTGCCCAAATATCATCGCTGGTGCGGATGTCATCCTCCGTTAACACGTTGGGCAGCTGCTTCATATCCCCGACAATCACGATATTCCGCGCACAGGAAAAGGCCAGGACTCCGGTAGTCAAATCGACCTGCGATGCTTCGTCCACGATAAGATAATCATAGACATGCTCTATGCTCAGCGTCCCCTTGATGGAGTAGGTCGTGCTGAGCACCACCGGATATTCGCGGGTAAATTCTGCGGAGTTCCGCCGGAAATCCCCCTCTTCAAAACGTTTCCGAGTGCCTTTCCAGGGATACCGCGCCGCCAGCTCTGCACGGAACAGCCGCAAGGATTTTTTCGTAAGTTCATCCATTTTCGCGTCGAACGCGTAATGCTCCAGCTTCCGGGTCAGTTTCCGCTTTTCACTCTCCAACTCCCGTCTTTTTACAACATAAAACCGGCTCTGTAAATAGGGAATGACCTGTTCCGGAGAAGAAAGAAACAGCCTGAGCGCATCGCGGTTGAACCGAAGTACGATGGAAAGCTTTTGCAGAAGTCCCAGACGGGTCTCACGCTCCGCGTGCTGTTCAAATTCCATCCAAAGTGCGAGTATCTTCTGCGAGGGCAGCCTGTCCAGACGCTCCGTCAGCACATTGCCATACGCCGCATAATATTCCTCAAAATAGTGCTGCTCAGGGTTAAGCCGCAATAATTCCTGCTCAATTTCCGCTATGCGGTTCTTAGTGTTGAGCATTTCGTTCAATTCCGTGGAAAGTGCAGTCGTCTCCAGCTCCAGTTGACGTCGTTTCTCCAGCGGCATCTCCCAGTCGTGCATGTCCGGATAGACGCCGGTCTGTGTATCCAGAAATTTCTGTTTATTGGCCAGACTGCCGAGAAACGCAGTCAGAAAGACGGCATCCTTCTTTTCCAGTTTTTCCGCAACGTTATGCGTCGCGGAATTGTTGTTGGAGACGACTGCCACGGTTTTCCCGCTTCTGACAACATTGGCAATAATATTCAAAATCGTCTGGGTTTTCCCCGTACCCGGCGGCCCCTGGATAATGCTGATTTTTGAGGAAAGCGCCCGCTCCACCGCCAGCTTCTGACTTTGATTCAGGCCAAACGGATAGATCACAGCTGCCGGCCTGCGAGGTGCTTCGGTTTCTTTCTGCGGCGCAAGATAGCTTGCCAAAACAGTGTTCTCACTGAGCTGCTGAATTTTGTCATACTGCATTTTCAGAATATTGATGCCGTTATCCGTCACCAGACTGATTGCCGCAGCGGTCTCCTTAAAATACTGGAACGCTTCCTTGTTTTTGCCATCCGCCAGACAATTCCGCTGAAACTGCACCTCACTCCTATGAAACGAGAGGTCCTTTCTCCCTGCGCGGATGATGCGGTAATACGCGCCAAAGTCAAGAATCTCATCAATCTCGCTGAACGTTTGTCCATTCGCGGTAACGATCACCTGCGCCGGGTCGATTTGTTTTTTCAGGGGGAGAATCTCCACATTTCTGTTCTGAAAGCTATATATTCTGCCGGGTGAACTGGTATAAACAACGTCGCACTTTCCATCATGAAACCGGAAACTGGCGACCGAGTCCGTTTTGTCCTTCCCCTTTATGATAATCAGACGCTTTTGCGCATTCATAGGAATCCCCCATATCGACATGTAAAAAATGCCCCGCCATCCGGCAGGGCATTTGGTCCATCGCAGCTATACTGCCAGAGTGTATTCCAACACTTGACAGCGTTGTTAACAAGTATAGCAGAATTATGAGCGATTTGCAACACTAATACTATTTCCTGATTAAAATCTTAATTTTAATCAGGAAATAGTATAAGCGCTCTGTTTCGATTTTCGTCATTATGCTTTCCCTCTCCTGTTTCTGCTTAAAAAACGCAGCGCAAACCGGGTTTCCGGTCTGCGCTGCGTCTGTGCGTCTGGCTTTTTAATTATACCGAAAAAGGTGCGCTTGTCAATCCATCAGCCTTATCTGCGGATCAGTAGAACGGACAGGTCGTTGACATTGGTTCCGGTGGGGCCGGTCAGAATCAGGCCATCACATTTTTTCAGCGCGTGGTAAGCATCGTTCTGCTGCAAAACGTCCGGGATGGAAATGCCCTGTGCGGCAAGCGCAGCACGGCTTTCCCCATCGCAGTAGCCGCCCGCCGCGTCCGTGGGGCCGTCCGTTCCGTCGGAGCCGAAGGAGAACACGGCAGTGTCCCGGAAACCGGCGATTTCCTGTGCGGCAGAAAGGGCGATCTCCTGATTGCGCCCGCCAAGGCCGGTGCCGGTCAGATGGACGACCGTCTCGCCGCCCGCTATGAAGGCCAGAGACTTTTCGCTGGACTGGTTATACTGGGCGATGGACGCAAGGAAGCTGCCCGCGTCCCGGGCGGTACACCGCAGGCTGTCCGTCAGCACCACGGGCGCATAGCCGAGGCTCCGCGCCGTTTCCTCCGCGGAAACACACAGCTGGCGCACACTGCCGGTGATGTGGGTCTCCACATTGGAAAGGGTCTTCGGCGTCTCCTGCGCCAGAAGGGACTGGGCGTGCTCGGAAAGGCGCAAGCCGTATTTTTTCACGATGGCCATTGCCTGAGCGCTGGTGGAGCTGTCCGGGTAAGCGGGGCCGGAGGCGATCATATCCAGCGGGTCGCCCAGAATATCGGACAAAACGATGGAAAACACCTTTGCGGGCAGGCAGCGCTCAGCAAACCGGCCGCCCTTCACAGCAGAAAGACGCTTGCGCAGCGTGTTCATTTCCACGATGTCCGCGCCGCAGGCCAGCAGCTGCTTTGTAACGTCCGCCATTTCTTCCGCCGGGATCAGGGGGCTTTCAAACAGCGCCGAACCGCCGCCGGACAGCAGGAACAGCACCGTGTCGTTTTCCGTCAGGCCGCTGACCAGCTCGAGGGCGCGGGCGGTCGCACGGTAGGAATTTTCATCCGGGACAGGGTGTCCGGCCTCGAAAAGCTCCAGCGTGCCGATTGCTCCCTTTACATGGTCGTATTTTGTAATGACCGCGCCGCAGCTGACGTCGGTACCCAGAACGTCGTAGGCGGCTTTCGCCATCTGCCACGCGGCCTTACCGGCGGCGATCAGAACGAGACGTCCGGACGGTCTGTGAAAGTGCTCCAATGCGCGGCGCACCGCGGAATCCGGCATTGCGTCGGCAAGCGCACGGTCTATGATGGTCTGCGCATCCTGTCTTAAAGTTTGCATAGGGAATCCTCCTTTGGAATCGGGAGCTGCTGAGCCGCTTCCGTTTCGCCATGTTTCATATTAAGAAAGGGACGGGTAAACCCGTCCCTTTCAGGATTTTGAATCTTAGTGCAGGAACAGGGAGACGATGAACACGCCGATAATGGACGCAATGCCGATCACGAGCGTGCCGAGGGTCTGGGTCTTGTAGCCATCCTGCGGGGTCATTTCGCCGAAGTTGGTGACGACCCAGAAGTAGGAGTCGTTGGCGTGGGACACCGTCATGGCGCCTGCGCCGATGGCGATAACCGTCAGGCAAGCCCGTGCGGGAGAGTCCAGTCCCAGAACCGGCAGCAGAGGGGCCACGATACCGGCGGTGGTGGTGATGGCGACGGTGGAGGAGCCCTGTGCGGACTTCAGGATCGCGGCCAGCAGGAACGGGAAGAAGATGCCGACGCTCTCGAAAACTTCCGCATTGGCCTTGATGTAGTTGACCATGTCGGAGGAAGCGATGACCTTGCCCAGAACGCCGCCGGCGGCGGTAACGAACAGGATGGGACCAACGGTCTTCAGGGTGTCGTCGGTCAGCTTGTAGAAGTCCTTACCCTTGTGCGCGGCGAACAGGTCGATAATGGCGATGATGCAGCCAACAGCCAGAGCGATGATGGGAGTACCCAGGAAGCTGATGAAGTCAGCCTTGACACCGGCCATGGAGAGAGCGGAAGCCAGACCCATCAGGATAATGGGAACGACGATGGGAGCAAAGGCCAGCCATGCGTTGGGCAGCTTGCCGAACTCGGCAACCAGCTGCTCGTAGGTCTTGACGTTCTCGTTATCGGTGATGTCGTCAGCAGCCTTGACCTTCTTGCCAATGTACTTTGCGAAGAAATAACCGGCAACCAGCGGAGGGATGGAGCACAGAGCGCCAAGACCCATGACCAGCAGCAGATTATCGCCGCAGCCCAGCGTACCGGCAGCCGCGATGGGGCCGGGCGTGGGGGGAATGAAGCAGTGGCTGATGTAAAGACCCATGGACAGGGCAACGGACATCGCAACGCTGGATGTGCCGGTGCGGCGGGTCATAGCCTTACGGATGGGGTTCAGGACGACGAAACCGCTGTCGCAGAACACGGGGATGGAGACGATCCAGCCCATCAGCTCAATGGCGATCTCAGGATGCTTCTCGCCGACGAGCTTGACAACGCAGTCAGCCATCTTCAGAGCCGCGCCGGTGCTTTCCAGCAGGGTGCCGACCAGAGCGCCAAAGATGATAACGATGCCGATGCTGGAGAACGTGCCGGAGAAGCCAGCACCGATGACGTTTGCGATACCACTGACGGTATTGCCGTCGGCATCCGTGGTGTTAACCAGAGGGATTCCGGCGATCAGGCCAAAAATCAGAGAAATGGCCATGATGGAGAGGAACGGATGGATTTTCAGCTTGCTGATGGAGTAGATCATCAGCGCGATGGCAAGAACGAATACGATGATAAGTCCAATACCTGTCATAGAATTACGAATCTCCCTTCTTTTAGCGGTGTTTTTTGACAGATCCTGTCATGGATACAGTATATGCACCTGACCCCCGGAAATCAAGATGGCAAATTAGCTTAAGATTCCATTAAGAATTTGTGAAAAATTACCATTGGTGCATTTCATATTCCGGCTAAGATTCAGCAAAGTGACGGTAAAGTTGGGGACTTCTGTCGTATTCAGGCTGTATTTTCATGCGAATAAAGGGTATTTTTTCTCTTTTAAAAGCGAATTGACAGAAAAAACCTGCCGCCTGTGCAACACAGGCGGCAAGCTCCTTGCTTAACCAATTTTGTGGGCAGTCCCCTATTACAGACCGGCCTGCTCCAGCAGAGCGGGAACCTTGGACTCCCAGCCCAGAGACATGATATGGACACCCTGACAGTAGGGCTTGCACTCCCGGATGATGCGGGCGGCAATTTCCACGCCGGTGATACCGGCCTTGGTCTTCTCCTTGTCGGCCTGCAGCTCGGCGATCAGCTCGTCGGGGATGTGGACACCGGCAACGTTCTTATTCATGAACTTGCACATACCGGCGGACTTGGGAATGATGATGCCCACCTGGACGGGCTTGCCAAACTGCTTGGCAGCCTCCATGAACTTGATGAACTTCTCAGGCTCAAACACGGCCTGGGTCTGGAAATATTCGGCGCCGGCCTTGACCTTGCGCTCCATCTTCACCAGCTGCGCGTCCACGGAGTCGGAGCAGGGAGACACGACAGCGCCCTTGGCGAACTTGGGAGGCTCGCCAACCAGGTCGTTGCCGCCCAGATCCTTGCCGGTTTCCAGCAGGCTGGCGGTATGCAGCAGAGACACGGAATCCAGATCGAACACGGGCTTGGCCTGGGGATGGTCGCCCAGCTTGGTGTGGTCGCCGGTGAGGCAGAGGATGTTGTCGATCCCCAGCATGGCGGCGCTGAGCAGGTCGGATTCCAGAGCAATACGGTTCCGATCGCGGCAGGTCAGCTGGAAGATGGGGTTCAGTCCGGCATCCTTCAGCACCTTGCAGGTGGCGAGGGAACCGAGCCGCATGACGGAGGACTGGTTGTCAGTAACGTTGACAAAATGGACGCCGGTGAGGTACTTCTTCGCTTCCTCTACCATGCCGTCAATATGAATTCCTTTGGGAGGGCCGACCTCGGCAGAAACCACAAACTCACCGTTGTCAAACAGTTCAGTAATTCTCATAATTCTATACACTCCTGATTATTCAGATTCTTTGGCGGACTTGGTAGCCTCGTCGGTATTGAAATCGTGCATTTGGGTGGGGCAGCGCAGAACATCCAGACGTCCCTGAGCCTTCAGGCGCTGAATGATGCGCTCCCAGCCGCAGTCCATGGCGGGGTTGACCTCACACTTGCCGTTCTTGGTGCCGCCGCAGGGGCCGTTCACCAGACTCTTGGAGCAGGCGGTGATGGGGCAGATGCCGCCGGTCAGGTTCAGGAAGCACTCGCCGCACTGGCCGCAGTCGTATTCCAGCGGGGTCACGCCCTGGAAGCCGGGCAGCTCGATGGTGTCGCAGCAGGCGTAAACCGGCTTGTCCTCCAGCATCTGGGAGATGGTCTGCACGCCGACACCGCAGGAGAACACCAGCACGGCATCCGCCTCGGCGATCTTCGCCATGGGGGCGCGCAGCCGCAGCGCCAGCTCGTCGGGGTTGCAGACGTAGTCGGTGGTGAGAATGCCCACGACCTTGCCTTCCGCTTCCAACTTCTTCTGCAGAGCCTTGGCTTCCTCCTCAGGGAAGCCGACTTCCTTGCAGCCGTGGCAGTTGATGATGAAGACCTTGCCGGAAGTCAGGGAGCCGATGACCTCTTCGGATTTCAGTTTTGTCATTAACATAAGTGTTCGTCCCCCTTACTTCTTCTTCAGCAAGGGCATGACCAGGCCCTTGGCAGCGTTGATCTTGGAAACCAGAGGAATCTTGGAAGAGCAGATGTACTCACAGCACTTGCAGGAGAAGCAGTCCATCACGTTCAGCTTCAGCAGGGTTTCCGCGTCACCCAGCTGGGCGTACTTGTAGATATCCAGAGGCGCCAGCTCCATGGGACATACGTCCATGCAGCGGCCGCACTTGATGCATTCTTTCTCCTCGGTGTGATCGGCGGCAATGGCGATAATGCCATTGGAGCCTTTGATGATGGGCACATTGGTGTCCTTGATGGGAGCGCCCATCATGGGGCCGCCCATCTTCAGCACCACGTCGTCGCCGGTGATGCCGCCGCAGTGATCGATGATCTCCTGCACGTTGGTGCCGAGCTTGACGATGTAGTTGCCGGGGTTGCGGATGAACTCGCCGGTGACGGAGACCACACGCTCCACCAGAGGCAGACCCTTCTGGATGGCGTCGGAAATGGCCTTGGCGGTGGAGGTGTTGCTTACCACGCAGCCAACGTCGGCGGGCAGCTTGCCGCTGGGAACCTGACGGCCCATGACCTTCTTGATGAGCATTTTTTCAGCGCCCTCGGGGTACTGGGTTTTAGCGGCGCAGACGCGGATGTTGTCGTAAGGCGCGACCTTTTCTTCCATCAGGGCGATGGCGTCGGGCTTGTTGTCCTCAATGAGGATGACGCCTTCCGGCGCGCTGACGGCCTTCATCATGGCACGCAGGCCGAACACGATGTCGTCGGCGAATTCCAGCATGACCCGATGGTCGGCGGTCAGGTAAGGCTCGCACTCGGAGCCATTGATCAGAACGGCGTCGATGGGCTTGCCGGGCTTCAGCTTTACGTAGGTGGGGAACGTCGCACCGCCCATGCCCACGATGCCCTTCTCCTTGACGATCTCAACGATCTCGTCGGGGGTCAGCTCTTCCAGAGGCTTGTTGGGGACGACGGACTCGTGGAGCGTATTTTTGCCGTCGTTCTTGATGACGACGCTCATGACGCCGGGGCCCTTGTTGGGATGGGTATGGGGTTCCACCGCGATGACCGTGCCGCTGACGCTGGAATGCACGGGAGCGCTGATAAAGCCCGCCTGCTCGCCGATGAGCTGACCCACCTTCACGGTGTCGCCGGGCTGAACCACGGGGTTCGCCGGTGCGCCGATGTGCATGGCCAGAGGAATGATAACGGTATCGGGTTCGGGGAATTTCTGAAGCACAAGGTGCTCCGTGAACTCCTTATTCTCCGTGGGATGGACGCCGCCGTAGAAGCCCTCGTACCGCTTGGCACGCGCCTCGGCTACGTAAGCCTTGATCTCGTCCACGTTGGCCACGGAGTAGTCCCGCAGCTGAATGGGCTGATCCAGAAATTCCTTGGTACGCCCCTGCTTTTCCAGACGCTGGTAAATCTTTTCCCATGCGCAGTCCTTCTTGGGGTCGATCTCGCATTTGCCGTTCTTCGCGCCGCCGCACTGGCCGTTGACCAGACTCTTGGAGCAGTCCACGATGGGGCAGATGCCGCCGGTGACGTTCAGATAGCACTGGGCGCAGGCGCCGCAGGTCTTCTTCGTCAGGGCCATGCCATGATGGCCGGTGTAATTGAGGGAATTGGTTGCCGTAAACACGGGAACGGACTCCAGATCCGCCACGGTCTGCACGCCCAGACCACAGGAAATGACGACCACGTTCTCAGTGCCTTCGGGTACGATACCTGCCAGCTTCTTCTCGGTCTGAACCTTATTGCACAAGAAGTCCACTTTTACCGTACCGGTGATGTGCTTGCCCTGCTCCTCGACAATGGCCGCAAAGCTGTCGCACTCCGGCTCTTCGGTCGTGTTGAACTCCTTGAAGCACTTGTTGCAGGCGACAACAAAGAAGTTATCCTTCCCGGCAAGCAAGCCTTCCAGCTCATCCCTGTTTTTCAACACATACTTGGTATAGTCCACCAAATACCACCTTCTTATCGTTTTGTTGTCCGTTTATACGCAAACGACCACCTTTGGATTATACCATACGCTCCATGCAAATGTCCAGCATTTTCCCATCTTTTTTCAGCAATTTCCCTTATTTCTCCTTTATTGGTTAGCATTTGCTAACTTTTGCAGGCGGGCATTCCGGCACTCAGGCCGGAACCACGCGATTCAAAAACGTGCTTTGACTCCCCCTGTCGAAAGAACCAAAGCACGTTAAAGCGGGATTTTCCCACTGTCTCAATATTTTTTGCCGAAATACAGCTTGAATGCCAGGGTCATCAGACTGACCAATAAGACTGTTACCAGCAGCGTAAGGCTGACGGTCATGCTGAAATACCCCGCCACGATAACCGCCGCCAGTCCCAGAATCAGGGTTGCCCGCATGGCCTCGCACAGCGCCTTGGCCACAATCTGTGCCTGACGCTCGTCGCTCTCCTTAATATACAGCTTTTTCAGCTTTTTCTCGTCCTTGAGGGCGCGCAGGTTCCGGATCAATCCGGTCAGCAGCAGCACCAGAATGCCGAAGCTCGCGCCGGAAATGAAGCCGCGCCACCGGGACTGCCAGTGACCGTCTCCGACGGACGGCGCCAGCTTCACGACTCCGGCTTCGCCCAAAAAGCCCAGTACGGAGAACAGGGCAAGGGCGACGCACCCGATAGCAAAAACCACATTCTGCAATTTGAGTTTTTCACGATAGCTTTCCATAGTTTATTCCTCCAAATCCGAGAAGTCAAACACTTCTTCGATGGTCAGCCCGAAATAGCGGGCAATTTTGTACGCCAGGGGCAGAGAGGCGGTATACTTCCCCACCTCAATTGAGGTGATCGTCTGCCGGGTGGTTCCCACGGCATCCGCCAACTCCTCCTGGGACAGCTTGTTCTTCTTTCGCAGTTCGCGGATATTCGTTTTCATAAACACTCCTTTGATTTCCCCGCGCGTCCGCGGAGAAAATGCTAAGTTAACTTTGCAAGCAAAGTATAGCACGCTTTGCAAATCTTGTCAAGCGCACTTTGCAAAATAACAAATACTTTTTTGGAGAGGTACTCCACTTGGCTCTCCCTCTGGGAGAGCTGTCACCGAAGGTGACTGAGAGGGCTTTACCCCCCCTGCGTTCTCTCTCCGTCCTCGCTTCGCTCGGCCACCTCTCCCAAAGGGAGAGGCAAGGGGTGCTGGCATTAACTGATACGCTTATACAAAAAACAGGCACAGTAGATTAACCTACTGTGCCTGTTAACTGTCTGATACGACCCGCTTATTGCAGCGGGATTTTCAATACTATGAGGAATTACTTTCCGGGCTTGAAGGAATCCTTCAGGCTCACGGAGCGGTTGAACACCAGATGGCCGGGGGCACAGTCCTTGCTGTCCGGGCAGAAGTAGCCCAGACGCATAAACTGATAGGACGCGGGTGCCTTGGCGTCCCGGAGGCTGGCCTCCACCTTGCAGCCGGTGAGGACTTCCAGAGACTTCTCGTTCAGGCAGGCCAGAAAATCCTTGCCCGCCGCGTCGGGATCGGGGTCATTGAACAGATTGTCGTACTGTCTGACCTCCGCGTCGCAGCAGTTCTCCGCATCCACCCAGTGAATGGTCGCGCCCTTGACCTTCCGGCCGTCGGCGGGGTCGCCGCCCCGGCTTTCGGGGTCGTAGGTTGCCAGAATTTCCACCACGTTGCCGTTTTCATCCTTGACGCAGCCGGTGCAGGTGATGAGGTACGCGCCCTTCAGGCGGCACTCCGGCCCGTTGGGATACAGACGCTTGTACTTGGGGATCGGCTCGGCCAGGAAATCGTCCTGCTCGATCCACAGGTGCCGGGAGAAGCTGACCTCCCGTGTGCCGTCCTCGGGACGGTTGGGGTTATTTTCCACGGTGACCATCTCGGATTTGCCCTCGGGATAGTTGGTGATGGTGAGCTTCACAGGCTTCAGCACCGCCATGACCCGCTGGGCAGTCTCGTTCAGGTCTTCCCGCAGGCAGAATTCCAGAAATGCGTAGGGAATGGTGTTGGGAGACTTGGCCACGCCCACCCGCTCGCAGAAGTTGCGGATGGACTTGGGGGTATAGCCCCGGCGGCGCAGGCCGCAGAGGGTGGGCATCCGGGGGTCATCCCAGCCGGAAACATAGCCGTTCTCCACCAGCGCTCTCAGCTTCCGCTTGCTGAGCACGGTGTGGTCGATGCCCAGTCTCGCGAACTCGATCTGCCGGGGATGATGAGGCACGGAGACATGCTCCACCACCCAGTTATAAAGAGGACGGTGGTTCTCAAATTCCAGAGAGCACAGAGAATGGGTAATGCCCTCCAGCGCGTCCTGAATGGGGTGGGCAAAGTCGTACATGGGATAGATGCACCACTTGTCCCCCTGACGGTGGTGGTGCATATGGCGGATGCGATAGATGACCGGGTCGCGCATATTGAAGTTGCCGGAAGCCAGATCGATCTTTGCCCGGAGGGTATAACGGTTGTCCTCAAATTCTCCGGCGCGCATTCTGGCGAACAGATCCAGACTTTCCTCAATGGGGCGGTCGCGGTAAGGGGAAACGGCAGGGGTATTCAGGTCGCCCCGGTACTCCTTGAACTGCTCCGGCGTCAGCTCGCAGACGTAGGCCAGCCCCTTCTTGATCAGCTCCACCGCATATTCGTAGTCCTTCTCAAAATAGTCGGAGCCGTAGTAGAAGCGGTCGCCCCAGTCGAAGCCCAGCCAGTGGATATCCTCCTTGATGGCTTCCACGAACTCCACATCCTCTTTGGTGGGGTTGGTGTCGTCCATGCGGAGGTTGCACAGGCCGTTGTACTTCTCGGCGGTGCCGAAGTCGATGATCAGCGCCTTGCAGTGGCCGATATGCAGATAGCCGTTGGGTTCCGGCGGAAACCGGGTATGGACGGTCTGACCCGCAAACTGCCCGCCGGGGGCGATGTCCTCGTCGATGAATGCGTGGATAAAGTTTTTGCTTTCAGTCATTTCAGCCATGATGATCCCTCTCATTTCCTTGGGTTTTTCCAATTACCAGACATTATACCCTACTGTTTCCAGTTTTGCAACCAAAAATCCCGCCAGAATCCATCTTTTCCAAGGGGCGCGCTGTGTGGAAATTACACAGAAGGCCCCGCATTGTGAAAAATCGGAAAACATTTTAAGAAATCTTAAATTAGTAGTTGTCAATTCGGGCTGGATACGCTAGAATAGGAAAGGATATGAAGATAAGGAGTGATTTCATTTTGCCTGAGCTTAAATATAAGCGCATCCTGCTGAAAGTCAGCGGCGAGGCTCTCGCCGGGGACGCACACCGGGGGCTTGATTTTACCATTGTGGGCGAGCTTTGCCAGTCTATCAAAACCTGCGTGGACATGGGTGTCCAGATCGGTCTGGTCATCGGCGCGGGAAACTTCTGGCGGGGCGTCAAGGACGGCGCGGATAAGATGCAGCGTTCCCACGCCGACTCCATGGGAATGCTGGGTACTGTGATGAACGCCATCGCCGTGGCCGACGCCCTGAACCGCCACGGCATGGATGCCCGGGTCCTCAGCGCCGTGGAGATGAACAAGTTCGCCGAGTACTTTACCCGCGACCTTGCCGAGCGGTACTTAAATGAGGGGAAGGTCGTCCTCTTTGCCGCCGGTACCGGCAACCCCTACTTCTCCACCGACACCGGCGCGGTGCTCCGGGGCGTGGAGATCGAGGCCGACGCCGTGCTGATGGCGAAGAATGTGGACGCCATCTATTCCGCAGACCCTGCCAAAGACCCCACCGCCGTCCGCTATTCCCGCCTGACCTATGGCGAGGTACTGGCAAAGAACCTGAAGGCCACAGACATCACCGCCATGGCGCTGGCTATGGACAACGACATGACCATGGTCTGCTTTGGCCTGAACGAAGAAAACAGCATCGTCCGCGTGGTTCGCGGCGAAGAGATCGGTACTACCGTAAAAAATCATTTCTAAGGAGGAACTCACAATGACCGTCGATTTCAAAGAATATTCCCGGAGAATGGACAAGGCTCTCGAGCATCTGGACGAGGAGTTCGGCTCCGTCCGTGCAGGCCGCGCCAACGCCAAGGTTCTCGATCGGATCACCGTGGAATACTATGGCAGTGAAACGCCCCTGAATGGCGTCGCCACCATCTCCACCCCCGACGCCCGCACCCTGATTATTCAGCCCTGGGACACCAAGCTGCTCAAGGACATCCAGAAGGCCATCCAGACCTCCGATCTGGGCATCAACCCCCAGAACGACGGCCGCGTCATCCGTCTGGTGTTCCCCCAACTCACCGAGGAGCGCCGTAAGGATCTGGCAAAGCAGGTCAAGAAGTATTCCGAGGAAGCCAAGGTCGCCATGCGCAACATCCGTCGGGACGGCATGGACTATGTCAAGAAGCTGAAAAAGAACAGCGAGATCACCGAGGACGACCAGAAGAAGGCCGAGAAGGATTTGCAGGATCTGCTGGACAAGAACATCAAGCGCGCCGACGCCGCTCTTGCCGCCAAGGAAAAGGAACTGATGGCGATTTAACGCCGTCAGCCAAAACAAAGCACCCCTGCTGGCGGCTGGAAGCAGCCGCCAGCAGAAATTGCTTTTTTATCTTCGCAGATCTGTTCACTAACCATTTAGAAAGAGGTGCTTTATGGCACTTTCGCAAAGCTCTCCCCCGCCCCGGCATATTGCCATCATCATGGACGGCAACGGCCGCTGGGCAAAGCAGCGGGGTCTGCCCCGCACCGCCGGTCACGCCGCAGGCGCGGAAGCCTTCCGGCGGATCGCCAACTACTGCCGCACGCTGGGCGTGGAATACCTGACGGTGTACGCCTTCTCCACGGAGAACTGGAAGCGCTCGGCGGAAGAAGTGGCGGGAATCATGAAGCTGCTGCGCCGGTATCTGGAAGAGGCGCTGCGGGACATGGAAAAGAACCGGGTAAAATTCCGCTTTTTCGGCGACCTGACCCGTCTCAGCCCGGAATTGCAGGCGCTCTGCCACGACGCGGAAAGCCGCTCGGAGGACTACGACGTGCAGGTGAATTTCTGCCTGAACTACGGCGGGCGGGATGAGATCATCCATGCTGTGAAGGCTTACACGGCGGATGTCGCCGCCGGAAAGGCCGACCCGGAAAAATTGACCGAGGACGTTTTCTCCCGGTATCTGTACTCGGCGGGCGTGCCCGACCCGGAGCTGATCATCCGGCCGTCCGGAGAGATGCGGGTCAGCAACTTCCTTCTCTGGCAGTCCGCGTACTCGGAATATGTAATTATGAACGTACTTTGGCCTGATTTCACTCCGGAGCATCTGGACAGCGCCATTGAAGAATTTCACCGGCGCAGCCGCCGGTTCGGAGGGACATAGAGAAATGAAAAAACGCATTATTTCCGCAGCGATTCTGGTGCCGATCCTCTTTCTTCTGACACTGGCCGCACCGGTGATTGCCGCGTCACTGGTCATGAGTGCGCTCATGGCCATCGCGGCCTACGAGCTTCTGTACCGCACAGGGCTTGTAAAGCGGCCGCGGCTGGTGATCTACTCCTGCATCATGGCGGCCGCCGTGTGCATGTGGAGCTATTTCGGCGCGATTCATTCCTACTTTGTCATCCTCATGATTGCGTTCTTTATCCTGATGTTCTCGGAGATGATGCTTGACCACATAAAGGTTCACTTTGAGGATCTGTCCATGTGCTTTGTGGCGGGTCTTCTCATCCCCTACATGCTCAGCTCCCTCATCCGCATTCTGAATATGGATCTCGGACGGTATGTCATCCTGATTCCCTTCGTGGTGGCGTTCATGTCCGACGCAGGCGCTTACTTTATCGGACTGAAATTCGGGCGGCACAAGCTGGCGCCTGTGGTCAGCCCCAACAAGACCATCGAGGGCGCGCTGGGCGGCATTGCCTTCGCCGTGGTCAGTATGCTTGTTTACGCCCTGATCATCGACCTGCTGCCCGGCAATCTCCGGGTCAACTACGGTCTTGCGCTGCTGTACGGCTTCGCCGGTTCCCTGCTGGGCATTTTCGGCGATCTGTGCTTCTCCATCATCAAGCGGCAGACCGGTATCAAGGATTACGGCAACCTGATTCCCGGCCACGGCGGCGTGCTGGATCGGTTCGATTCCCTGACCCTGGTCGCCCCGGCTATGGAAGTATTGTTGGTGCTGCTTCCCATGGCGGTGTAAGGAGCGGCCTATGGTGCAGTGTGTCAGTATTCTCGGCTCCACCGGCTCCATCGGCCGGCAGAGCCTGGACATTATCCGCCGTCTGCCCGGCATCCGGGTAGCGGCGCTCACCGCCGGAACCAACGTGGAGCGGATGGCGCAGCAGTGCCGGGAGTTTTCACCGAAGCTCGCTGTTATGGCAACGCAGGAAGCCGCTCAGGCGCTGGCGGAACGAATAAAAGGTCTGCCTATCCGGGTAAACTTCGGTGAGGCGGGTCTGATGGAAGCGGCGTCTTTGGAGGAAGCCGACTGCGTTATCACCGCCGTGGTTGGCATGGTCGGTTTGAAGCCCACCCTCGCCGCCATCCGGGCGAAAAAGCGCATCGGCCTTGCCAACAAGGAAACTCTTGTCTGCGCCGGGGAACTGGTGATGGCCGAGGCGGAGAAATACGGTGCAGAGATCGTCCCCGTGGATTCCGAGCATTCCGCAATCTTTCAGTGCCTTATGGGCTGCGGCAGCAGAAAAGAGATCCGGCGGCTGATCCTCACCTGCTCCGGCGGCCCATTTTTCGGCATGACCCGCCCTCAGCTGGAAACGGTGACCAGAGCCGACGCCCTGAAGCACCCCAACTGGAAAATGGGTGCAAAGATCACCGTTGACTGCGCCACCCTGATGAACAAGGGTCTGGAAGTCATCGAAGCCATGCGGCTGTACCGTCTGCCGCTGGAACAGGTAGATGTGGTCATCCACCGGCAGAGCATCGTCCACAGCATGGTGGAATTCACCGACGGCGCGGTGATGGCGCAGATGGGCACACCGGATATGCGTCTGCCCATTCAGCTGGCACTGACCTACCCGGAGCGTATCCCCTCCCCGGTGGAGCGGCTGGACTTACTGTCCTGCGGCCCGCTGACGTTTTCCCCGCCGGATACGGAGAATTTCCCCTGCCTGGCGCTGGCGCGGGACTGCGCGAAAGCGGGCGGTACGGCCTGCCCTGCCATGAACGGCGCAAATGAGGAAGCGGTCGCCATGTTCCTGAATGACAAAATCGGCTTTTACGACATCTACCGGCTGGTAAATGCCGCCGTGCCGCAGGTGCCGTTCATCGCCGACCCCACTTTGGAGCAGATTCTGGAAGCCGACCGTCTGGCTCGTGAGGCGGTTCGGGCGAACTCTTGATAATTGCGAGGCATTTTTTCTATGAGCGTTATTTTTGCGATTTTACTGTTCAGCGTCCTGATTTTCGTCCATGAGTTGGGGCATTTTACCGCCGCCAAGCTCTCCGGCGTTCAGGTCAACGAATTTTCCATGTTTATGGGTCCCGCCATCTGGAAAAAACAGGTGGGCGAGACTCTGTACGCCATCCGCTGCATCCCCATCGGCGGCTACTGCGCCATGGAGGGCGAGGACGGTGGAAGCGACAATCCCCGTTCCTTCGACAAGGCGGCATGGTGGAAGCGGCTGATTATTCTGGCCGCCGGTGCGGCGATGAACTTTCTCATCGGCGTGGTACTGATGGTCATTGTCTGCCTTCCCGTAAAGCAGACCGTCGTCCCCGTGATCGCCGGCTTTGAAGACTACGCCACGGTGAACGGCGAAAACGGCCTGCAAGCCGGTGACCGCATTGTGGAGGTGGACGGTGAAAAGCTCTACTCCTATTCCGATTTCTCCATGATCCTGTCACTGAACCCCGGCGACGTTCACGACATCACGGTGCGCCGGAACGGCGAAAAGGTCGTTCTGAAAGATTTCCTGCTGGAAAAACACGAAGTGACTCTGAAAAACGGCTCGACCGGCCTGCGCTACGGCATGAATTTCACCCTCAGCACCCCGAACTTCTGGGAGAAGCTGGGAATGGCGTGGAACCAGTCGCTGGATACGGTGCGCATGGTTCGCCTGAGCCTGCAAATGCTGCTTGGCGGCAAGGTGGGCATTAAGGATATGTCCGGCCCCGTGGGCATTGTCAGTGAAATGTCCAAAGTGGCGGCAGCCTCCGACAGCAAGGTCACCGCGCTGCTGAATATGCTGTATTTCGGCGGCTTCATCGCCATCAATCTGGCGGTGATGAATCTGCTGCCCATCCCCGCGCTGGACGGCGGGCGAATTGTGTGTCTGCTGATCACGGTTGTGGTGGAGGCCATCACGAAAAAGAAGATCAATCCCAAGTACGAAGGCTATCTCCACGGCGCGGGCATGATCCTGCTGCTTGCCCTGATGGCGATTATTATGTTCAAGGACGTCATTTTCCTGTTCAAGAGGTGAAGACGATGACAAAACAGATTCTGGTGGGCGGCGTTCCCATCGGCGGCGGCGCCCCGGTGGTCATCCAGTCCATGCTCAATACCAAAACCACGGATGTGGAGGGCAGCCTGAAGCAGATCCGTCAGCTTGCCTCCGCCGGGTGCCAGATCGCCCGGCTGGCGGTTCCCAACATGGAAGCCGCCCGGAGCTTTGCGGACATCTGCAAGGACTCTCCCCTGCCCCTCGTAGCGGATATCCATTTTGATTACAGACTTGCCATCGCCGCGGCAGAGGGCGGCGCGTCCAAAATCCGCATCAACCCCGGCAACATCGGCGGCGAAGATCGGGTCAAGGCCGTGGTGGAGGTGTGCAAGGACAAGCACATCCCCATCCGCATCGGTGTCAACGGCGGCAGTCTTGACAAGCGTCTTCTGGAAAAATACGGCCACCCCACCGCCGAAGCGCTGGTGGAAAGCGCCTTTGAACATCTGGAGCTGCTGGAAAAACAGGGCTTTTACGACACCTGCGTCTCCATGAAGTCCTCCACCGTCCCCACCATGGTAGCCGCCGCGCGGCTGTTCCGCGCCAAATGTGACTATCCCCTCCACATCGGCGTGACCGAGACCGGCCCCGTCCGGCAGGGTCTGATCAAGTCCGCCATGGGCATCGGCGCGCTGCTTCTGGACGGCATCGGCGATACCATCCGGGTCAGCCTGACCGACGACCCGGTGCAGGAGGTTTACGCCGCCCGGGACATTCTCAAGGCCGCCGGACTGCGGAAGGACGGCGTGAACATCGTCTCCTGCCCCACCTGCGGACGGACCCGCATCGACCTGATCGGTCTGGTGAACCGGGTGGACGAAGCGCTGAAAAACTGTGAAAAGCCCATCACCGTGGCGGTCATGGGCTGCGTGGTCAACGGCCCCGGCGAAGCCCGCGAAGCGGACATCGGCATTGCCGGCGGCGACGGCTGGGGCATGATTTTTGAAAAGGGCGTGCAGGTGGAAAAGCTCCCCTATGACGAGCTGCTCCCTGCCCTGCTGAAACGAATTGAAGCACTGTAGAGACACGATATGGAAGAACAAATTTTCTTTCTGAATATGTTTCCGGACTATGAGCCGCCTGAGGAGCTGTATGCAGCCCTTTCTCAGGCGGCTATCGCCGCGGCGGATATCGACCCCGAGACCCGAAGCGTTCACGTGGCGCTGCATTCGGAGCGCTACATTCCTCAACGGCTGCTGGAACAGGTTCGCAAGGACATTTGTGGCCTGTATGGCCTGCAAAAGCTGGAGCTGACCGCGACCCACCCGGAATCGGAGCTGCAAAAAATCGAACCGGAAGAACTGATGTGGCTGTTTGTCAGCCGCAACTCCATGGCGCGGGGTTCCCTCGCCGGGGCAAAGTGGGAATGGAACGAACAGAATCTCACGGTAAAGCTCGCCGCCAACGGAAAAGAAACCCTTCTGGAGCACATCCCGTCTGTGGAAAAGGTACTGCGGGAGCGGTTCGCCGCCCCGGTGCATATCACCGTGGAGGCTGGCAACGCGCTGGAGGGAAAAGCGCTGTTTGCAGCCACAGAGTCCATGCGGGAATCGGAGATTCAAAAGCTTCCCGCCGTCTCCGCTGCTCAACCGAAGAAGGAGGACAAGTCCGCCGCCCCCAGCGAAACCTTCTACGGCAAGCCCTTCAAGGGCACGCCCGTTCCCATGAAGGAGCTGAGTCTGGACATGGGAACCGTCATCGTGGAGGGCAAGGTCTTCGCTGTGGACCACAAGGAGCTGAAAAAACGCAACGCCTATGTTGTGAAATTCGACATGACGGACAACACCAACTCCGTCCGCGTCAGCCGCTTTATGGAGGCCGGAGAGGCCAAACCCATTCTGGAAAACGTTCAGGTCGGTTCCGTCCTGCGGGTGCAGGGAAAACTGGGTGAAGATCGATACGAGGGCGAAATGGTTCTCAAGCCCTACGCCATGCAGCCCGGCTCCATGCCCAAGCGGCAGGACACCGCCCCGGGAGAAAAGCGGGTGGAGCTGCATCTGCACACCACCATGTCCAACATGGACGCTCTGACGGATACCGCCGCCGCCGTGAAGCAGGCGGCCGCATGGGGTCACAAGGCCATCGCCATCACCGACCACGGCGTCGCCCAGTCCTTCCCCGACGCCATGAAGGCCGCCTCCAAGGCCAAGGTGGCCGGAACCGACCAGAATATCAAGATTCTCTACGGCTGTGAGGGGTATTATGTAAACGACGTAGACGACCGCATTGTAGTCCACGGCGAGCAGGATATCACCTTCGATCAGGAATTCGTCGCCTTCGATCTGGAAACTACCGGCCTGTCCTCCCGCAGCGACCGCATCATCGAGATCGGCGCTGTTGTGCTGAAAAACGGTGAGGAAGTGGACCGTTTCCAGACCTTCGTTGACCCGGAGCGTCCGCTGGAACGGAAAATCGTGGAGCTGACCGGCATCACCGACGAAATGCTTGTCGGCGCACCGAAAATCGAAGAGGTGCTGCCCAAATTTCTGGACTTCATCGGCGACCGGGTTCTGGTCGCTCACAATTCCGACTTCGACACCGGCTTTATCCGCGCCGAGTGCCAGCGCCTTGGCTACGACTACCATTACACCGCGGCGGATACCCTGATTCTGTCTCAGAATCTTCTGCCCCAGCTGAACAAATTCAAGCTGAACATCGTCTCCAATGCCCTGAGCTTGCCCGACTTCAACCATCACCGGGCGGCGGACGACGCCATGACCTGCGGCCTCATCATGGCGAAGCTCATGGTCAAGCTGGAAGAGGAGCATGACATCCACAACTTGCAGGCCATCAACTCTGCCATGACCCATCTGCGTTCCGGCGGCCGCATCACTGATCGGCAGGCAAGGCACATCATTATTTTTGCCAAGAACCAGATCGGTCTGCGCAACCTGTACCACCTGATTTCCGATTCCAATCTGCAATACTTCCGCCGGGTGCCCCGGATGCCCAAATCCGACATTCTTAAGCTGCGGGAGGGTCTGATCATCGGTTCTGCCTGCGAAGCGGGCGAGCTGTTTCAGGCCATTCTTGACCGGAAAAGCGACGACGAGCTGAAGCGCATTGCGTCCTTTTACGACTTTCTGGAGATCCAGCCTCTGGCAAATAATCGCTTCATGCTGGCAAACGAAAAATACGAAGCCAAAACCGATGAAGACCTCCGGGAATACAACCGGAAAATCGTCCGGCTGGGCGAGGAACTGGGCAAACCGGTGGTCGCCACCGGAGACGTTCACTTCCTGAACCCAGAGGACGAGATTTTCCGTCACATTCTGCTGGCGACCAAGGGCTTCGACGACGCGGACAAGGATATGCCCCTGTACTTCCGGACAACGGACGATATGCTGCGGGAATTCTCCTATCTCGGCGAGGAAAAAGCCTATGAGGTAGTCATCACCAACCCCAACCGCATCGCCGACATGTGCGAATCTCTGCGTCCCGTCCCCCACAATCTGTTCGCTCCCAAAATCGAAAACTCCGTGGAAGACCTGAAAAATCTTGTCTACACTAAATTTCACCGCCTTTACGGGGACAATCCCCCGGAGCTGATGGTAAAGCGCGTGGAGACGGAGCTGCACGACATCATCAACTGCCACTACGACGTAATCTACATGTCTGCCCAGAAACTGGTGCAGAATTCGCTGGAGCATGGCTATCTGGTCGGCTCCCGTGGCTCCGTCGGCTCGTCCATCGTGGCCTACATGTCCGGCATCACCGAGGTCAACTCCTTCCCGCCCCACTACCGCTGCCCCAACCCGGAGTGCAAGTACACCACCTTCGACGTTCCCAAGGGCTACGGCTGCGGCGCGGATTTGCCGGACGCCGTCTGTCCCAAGTGCGGCACGAAATTCGAGAAAGACGGCTTCAACATTCCCTTTGAGACCTTCCTCGGCTTCGGCGGCGACAAGGTTCCCGATATCGACCTGAACTTTTCCGGCGAATACCAGTCAAAAGCCCACGCTTACTGTATCGAAATGTTCGGAAAATCTCACGTTTTCCGGGCGGGAACCATTGGCACCGTGGCGGAAAAAACTGCCTTCGGCTATGTAAAAAAATACCTGTCCGAACGTGGCAAGACTGCCTCCCGGGCGGAGGAAGCCCGCCTCGCGGCGGGCTGCGTAGGCGTCCGGCGCACCACCGGCCAGCACCCCGGCGGTCTGGTGGTCATCCCACAGGAAAACGAGATTTGGGACTTCTGCCCGGTGCAGCACCCGGCGGACGACCCTCAGGCCGACCAGATCACCACCCATTTTGAATACCACTCCATGGAGGAAAACCTTCTGAAGCTGGACATGCTGGGCCACGATGACCCCACCATGATCCGCATGATGGAGGACATGACCGGCATCGACGCCAAAACCATTCCCCTGGATGACAAGGACACCATGTCCATTTTCATCTCCTCCAAGGTGCTGGGCTACGAGGACGACAAGATTCTCGGCCCCACCGGCGCCGTCGCCATTCCGGAGTTCAACACCCGCTTTACCCGCGGGATGCTGATGGATACCATGCCCACCCGGTTTGATACGCTTCTGCGTCTGTCCGGCTTCTCCCACGGCACCGACGTGTGGCTGGGCAACGCCAAAGACCTGATCACCTCCAAAACCGCCACCGTTGATCAGGCCATCGGCTGCCGTGACGACATCATGCTTTATCTGATCTCCTGCGGAATGCCGGAAAAGCGCTCCTTCAAGATCATGGAGGCCGTGCGAAAAGGCAGAGGTCTGCCCGAAGGCGCGGAGGAGGAAATGAAGGCCGCAGGCGTGCCGGAATGGTACATCGGTTCCTGCAAAAAGATCAAGTATCTGTTCCCCAAGGCCCACGCCGTGGCCTATGTTATGATGGCTTTCCGTATCGCATGGTTCAAGGTACATCATCCGCTGGCCTTCTACTCCGCCTATTTCTACCGCCGCAGTCAGAAGGGCGGCTTCGACGCGGTGCTGATGACCCACGGCAAGGATGCGGTGGTCGCCAACATCGACGCCATCGAGAACAACGAAAACGCCACGGACAAAGACGAAGACCTGCTGACCACGCTGGAAGTGGCCTACGAATACTACATCCGGGGCTTTGAATTCCTGCCCATCAGCATTTACGACAGCCACGCCACGAAATTCATCATCAAGGACGGCAAGCTGCTGCCCCCCTTCGTCGCGATCTCCGGCCTCGGCGAAAATGCGGCATGGGACTTGATGCGGGGTCGTGAGGGCAAAACCTTCCTGTCCGTGGAGGAAGTCGCCGCCGCCTGCCCCAAGGTGTCCAAGACCCACATTCAGATGCTCAGAGAGGCCGGTGCTTTCGGCGACCTGCCCGATACCAGTCAGGTCAGTTTCTTCTGACAGATAATCGGAGTGCTCATGCACTCCGATTACTGCTTGCAAATTTCAGAATTTTGTAATATAATATAAAAACAAAATCAGGGCGTATCTGAAAACTGGCGAAATGCCCAGCAGCGAGGAATTTTTGTCCTGGGCAAGCCATTTTTCCGCAGGAATACTTGCTGTATTTCAAGGGAAAATGGCGCGGCACAGGGCAAAAAGAACCGCTGATCGGGCGTTTTGACAGTTTTCAGATACACCCCCAATTAAGAGGTGTTTTATATGCAGGATGTCGGAATGCAGTATCACATTCACTGCAACAAGGGCGATGTGGGACGTTATGTCTTTCTCCCCGGCGACCCGGGACGCTGCCAGTCCATTGCCAGCTACTTTGACAACCCCGTCCATATCGGCATGAACCGGGAGTACAATATTTACACAGGCACCATGCTGGGGCAGAAGGTGTCCGTCTGCTCCACCGGCATCGGCGGCCCGTCGGCCTCCATCGCCATGGAGGAACTGACAGCCATCGGTGCGGATACCTTTATTCGGGTCGGCACCTGCGGCGGTATCGCCATGGACGTTCTGCCCGGGGACGTGGTGGTCGCCACAGGCGCTATCCGTTACGAGCATACCTCTCTGGAATACGCCCCCATTGAGTTCCCCGCCGTGCCCGACTTTGACGTCACGGCCGCGCTGAAAGCTGCCAGTGAGAGTCTGGGCTACCGCACCCACACCGGCGTCGTCCAATGCAAGGATTCTTTTTATGGTCAGCACAGCCCGGAAAAGTCCCCGGTGTATTACGACCTGCTGCAAAAGTGGGAAAGCTGGAAGCGTTTGGGCGTCAAGGCCAGCGAAATGGAGTCCGCGGCACTGTTTGTGGTCGCAGCCGCACTGGGCGTGCGCTGCGGCAGCTGCTTCCACGCCGTGTGGAATCAGGAGCGGGAAAAAGCGGGTCTCGCCATGCCCATGACCGAGGACACCACCGGCGCCGTCAAGGTGGGCATCGAAGCCATGAAGCGGATCATTGCCGCCGATCTGGAGAACGGCAAATGAGATTGCTCTGAAATAGCATTTCATGCGGAAAAATTGACAAAACCGCAGGGGACGATAAACCTTCGTCCCCTGCGGATATATTTGACAAATTATAGCACTAAATGTGGAGAAACGCGGTATTCTTTCAGTACCCGATTTCCTTCAGATAGCGGCTCAGCGCGTCCTGCCAGGTCGGAAGGGGCGTAAAGCCGGCTTCTATAAGCTTGCTCCTGTCAAGACGGCTGTTGAACGGACGCGCCGCCTTATTCAAACCGTACTCCTCCGTTGTCACAGGCAGAACCTTCGTCTGATAGTCGGCCTGACGGTAGATTTCCTTGGTAAAATCGTACCAGCTGATATAGCCGCCTTCATTGGTTGCATGGTAGTATCCGTATTTCTCGGTCTCATTCATGTCCACCAGCAGCCGTGCCAAATCGTACGTATAGGTTGGCGTGCCGATCTGGTCATTTACGACGCGAACCGTGTCATGAGTTTTACCGACGTTCAGCATGGTCTTGACAAAATTCTTCCCGTTTCGTCCAAAGACCCAGGCAATGCGGACGATAAAGTACTTTTCAAGTTCCCGGCTGACCGCCAGCTCACCTTCCAATTTCGTCTGACCATACACATTCAGGGGCTTATAGTCCTTGCAGTCCGGCTTCCATGGCTCTGTTCCCTGACCGTCAAACACATAGTCTGTGCTGATATATGTCATTTTACAGTTCAGCTTCTTGCAGACATCCGCAATGTTCTTCGTGCCGCCAGCGTTGACAGCACGTACTTTCGCCACGTTTTCATCATCCTCCGCCATGTCCACGGCCGTCCACGCTGCGCAGTGGATCACGGCATCCGGATTCACATCCGTAATTGCCTTTTCTACGGCGTTCCTGTCGGTGATATCCAATGACATGTAGGGTGCGGCCATGTCGCATGCTTCCTGCATATCAGACCCTATGCCCTCATATCCGCGTTTCAGCAGCTCGTTCATGACATCGTGTCCCAGTTGACCGCCAACGCCGGTTACGAAAAACTTCATATCAATCTCTCCCGAAACTCTTTCATTCCGATTCGCAGCATTCTCGGCTTTGTAAATTCTTCAAGATACGCTTTACAAACTGCTTCCAGTAATGAACCTCAAAATAATGATGCCACAGGAACGGACGGCTCCCATTCAGATATTCTTTATAAAACTGAGCACCGTATTCGTACGCTTCCAAATGATAGTCCATTTCCGGGATCAGATACGGCTCCATGAACCACTGATACCGGTACAAATCCCGATATGACTTCATGTATCCAATAAAACAAGCCCGAAAATACCTATCGGAATAGAATCTGGCATCCGGTGGCAGGAGGCCATTATCTTCCGCAAAACGCTGTACAATGTCGTTATACCCCATGATAAAAGGTCCGGTCATTGGTACGGTATAGATTGGAATGTTGGCATCAACGTAAGTCGTCTGCAATTCCTTTATACGGTCAACCGGCGGCTGCCAATCGTTAATAAATGCGCATCGCTCCATAATGAGCAGCCTTTGCCCCTGTTTACCGAACAACATGTTCTGAGTCAGTGTTCCGGATACAGTCGCAACAACCTCAGCATTTCGGATATACTGAATCAGTTGAGACAAGGGTATCTTTTCCGGATAAAGAACCGTATAGCCATTCTTTTTAAAGAAATCATCCAGCGCCTCAAATCCAAATTCCAAATCCCTGTGTTTGGGCAAAAGGCTGCGGCTCATATACACTTTTTCAGGAGTGTTTCCCCCCCCACGGACATTTGCTGCTACTGTATCGAATACTCGCAGATATTTGGGAGAATACGCTCCCCATCTGCGAAAAGCCAAATCTGGAACAATCACTTCCCGGTAGGTTGTCGGCTTATTGACAAATTCCAGCTTGTCCCAGATATTCAAGAGCGTGAGAAACTCTTTGTAATTTCCCTTGATTTCTCTTGTCTCGCCCTCGTCCAGAGCAAATACATAGCTATCCACGGAGGAATCATTTTCCAGAAAATACCAAAGCCTGGCAACTCCCTCCACAAGAAAATGTCCCCAATGGTGAATCAGATACCCGCAATAAACAACTTTTTTATCCCTGTATTCCGCGGATTCAAAGGAATTGCACGGTTTGACACAGCACTCCACCGCAGAAATCCCAACGCTGTTCCCATCCTCATCCACAACACCTCCGCAGCCAATCCAACCGAATTGATCCGTTTTCCGCACAGGTAGAACAGTGGCATTCTTTCCCTGCCACACGGAGGGAGTTTCCCGCTTCTCGTAAGCCACCTCATGCTGTTTTTTCAGAGCCGCAGCTTTTTGAGGGCGTAAGTACCGATAATCCACTGTGTACACGCACAGCACCTCCAGGTCTGTTTTTGCCGTTCATTTTCCTATCTCTTTATAAGGCGTCTTATAAACTGCTTCCAGTAGTGGAAATCCAAGTAATGATACCACCGAAAAGGCTTTCTTCGGTTAAGATAATCCCCAAAGTATGCTTGGCCAGCGCGGAACCCTTCGATCAGAGATTCCGTTAAAGGCGCATACCAGTCAAACATGAACCAATTATAGTTGTACAGATCTTCGTAAGCCTTCATATATTTGATAAAGCATTTGCGATAATGCTTTTCCGTCAAAAAGCGACCATCCGGAGGCTGATAGCCGCGGTCAGCGGCAAAACGCTGTAAGCAATCCGTATAACCCATAATAATAGGTCCGGCGAAATCCACAGGATAGATGGGAATATGTGCATCAATATAGGTCACATCCAAATCCATGATCCGGTTGATTCCGACCTGGTTATCCACATTGATGGTCAGCCGCTCCACGATTTCCAGCTTCTGCCCAGGACGGGCAAAAAGCATATTGTGGGGCAGCGAACCGGAGAGAGACGCCACCACATCGGCGTTGCGGATGTAGGAGATCATCCGGCCGAGCGGCACTTTTTCCGGATAGAGAATGGTGTAGCCGTTTCTCCGGAAAAAATCGTCCAGCGTGTCAAAGCCGGATTCAAAGGGCATTCCCTTCTTGAATTGGCTACGGCTATAGTAGATTTTCGCCGGGCGCTCCCAATTGGGGTCTGGCGCCGCATTGTTCGCCACCGTGTCGTAGACCTTCAGGAGCTTGGGCGTATAGCGCCTGCGGCAGTACAGCCCCAGCTCCGGGACGATGACCTCCCGGTAAGTCGTGGGGGTGTTGATGATCTCCAGATGCTCCCAAATGCCCAGCAGCTCCAGGAATTCCCGGTAATTCGCCCTGATCTCCCGTTCCTCGTTTTCATCCAGGAAGAAAACGTACTTGTCCACTCCGGGGTCATTTTCCAGAAAATACCAGAGACGGGTCACGCCCTCAATGAGAAAATGCCCCCAGTGGTTCACCAGATAGCCGCAGTAAACCACCGTTTCGTCCCGGTATTCCTTCTTTTCCGCGGGATAGGCAAACTGCACCCGGCCTTCGATACCGGAAAGCGGCACGTATTCCCCGTTTTCGTCCACGACGCCGCCTCTGCCAAACAGCAGATTGTCCTCCGCCTGACGGCGCAGGGGAAGAATGGTGGCGTTTTTCCCGCGCCACACGGCAGGGTTCTCCATAATCGCCAAAGGCTCGTCGTACCACGCTTTCAGCGCCTCTGCCTTTTTGGGGCGCAGGTATTGGTAATCGATACTGTACATTTTTTCAGTCCCTCCGCTGCTTCAGGGTGGGCAGAATCCGGTCTTTGGCACTCAGCCGCAAAGGCGTGCCGTCTGCCAGGGTATAGCCCTCCCCGGACGCAGAGCCGGAATAGCTGCCCACCACCTCCGGCCAGGCCACGGCAATGTCGGGGTCGTTCCAGGCAATGCCCATCTCGTCCTCCGGATGGTAAAAATCCGTCACCTTGTAGCAGAATTCAGCGACATCGCTGAGTACCAGGAAGCCGTGGGCAAAGCCCTCGGAAATATAGAACTGCTTCTTATTTTCCTCCGTCAGCTCCACGCCGTACCATTTCCCATAGGTTTCGGAGCCGGGGCGCACATCGACGGCCACGTCAAAAACGCGCCCCCGGATCACCCGCACCAGCTTCCCCTGGGGATACTTCTTCTGGGTGTGCAGTCCCCGGAGAACGCCCTTTGTGGACATGCTCTGGTTATCCTGCACGAACACCATATTCAGCCCGGCTTCCTCCATGTCCTTCTGATTGTAGGTCTCCATGAAGTAACCCCGGTTGTCGCCGTGAACCGTCGGTTCGATGATATATAAGCCCTCAATCGGGCACTTGGATACAGTAATCTGCCCCATTTGAATGCTCCTCACCGGTTCCCATACATTTTTTCATAGTAATCCCGGTACTCGCCGCTGATGATCGTCTCCCACCACGCCCGGTTGTCCAGATACCACCGGATGGTCTTCTGAATCCCGTCGGCAAACTTCGTCTCAGGAAGCCAGCCCAGCTCTCTGTGAATCTTTGTGGGATCGATGGCATAACGCATATCATGCCCCTTGCGGTCAGTGACGTATGTAATCAGGCTCTCGGGCTTGCCCAGCGCCTTGCAGATGATCTTCACAATGTCGATGTTGCGCATTTCATTATGCCCGCCGATGTTGTAGACCTCTCCCACCCGGCCGTTGTGGAGAATCATGTCGATGGCCTTGCAGTGATCTTCCACATACAGCCAGTCCCGGACGTTCTCACCTGTCCCGTAGACGGGCAGCGGCTTGTTGTTCAGGGCGTTGGCAATCATCAGCGGGATCAGCTTCTCCGGGAAGTGATAGGGGCCGTAATTGTTGGAGCACCGGGAAATCGTCACCGGCAAGCCGTAGGTGCGGTGATACGCCAGCACCAGCAGGTCGGCACTTGCCTTGGACGCGGAGTAGGGAGAGCTGGTGTGGATGGGCGTTTCCTCGGTGAAAAACAGGTCAGGCCGGTCAAGGGGCAGATCGCCATAGACCTCGTCGGTGGAAACCTGATGGTAGCGGCGGATGCCGTACTTCCTGCACGCGTCCATCAGCACCTGCGTACCCAGAATGTTGGTTTGCAGGAACACCTCGGGATTTTCAATGGAGCGATCCACATGACTTTCGGCGGCGAAGTTCACCACCATGTCGGGATGCTCCTCCTCAAAAAGCCGATACACCCCCTCCCGGTCGCAGATGTCCAGCTTCACAAAGCGGAAGTTGGGGTTATCCATAACGGGAGCCAACGTGGACAGATTGCCGGCATAGGTCAGCTTGTCCAGGCAGACGATCCGGTAGTCCGGGTATTTGCGCAGCATATGGAAAATGAAATTGGAGCCGATAAATCCGGCGCCGCCGGTCACGATGATGGTCACTTCTCTCCCCCGCTTTCCTTTTTCTTCATGAAGCTCTTGAAACGATCCTCCGCGACCTGCCGCAGATGGCGGCCGTAGGGAGATTTTCCGTAAATCTTGGCCGCCTCCAGCAGTTCATCGCCGGAAATCCAGCCGAAACGGTAGGCAATTTCTTCCGGTGCGGAAATTTTGACGCCCTGCCGCTTTTCCACCATGTGGACAAATTCCGCCGCTTCCAGCAGGCTCTCAATGGTGCCGGTGTCCAGCCAGGCAAAGCCGCGACCCATAAGCTCCACGTCCAGCCGCCCCTCTTTCAGATACATTTCATTCAGAGTGGTGATTTCCAGCTCACCACGGACGGAGGGCTTCACCTGTTCGGCCTTTTCCGCCACGCCCTTGGGGTAAAAGTACAGGCCGGTAATGGCGTAATTGCTCTTGGGATTGGCGGGCTTCTCCTCCACGGAGATGACCCGGTCGTTTTCGTCAAACTCCACCACGCCGAAACGCTGGGGATCGGACACATAGTAGCCGAACACGGTAGCTCTTCCGTTTTCGGCGGTGTCCCTCGCGCTGGCGAGGATGTCGGAAAAACCGTTGCCGTAGAAGATATTGTCGCCCAATACCATGGCGCAGGAATCGTCCCCGATAAATTCCTTGCCAATCAGAAACGCCTGTGCCAGCCCGTCGGGCGAAGGCTGAACGGCATATTGCAGACGGATGCCAAAATGGCTGCCGTCCCCCAGCAGATCCTGAAACCGCGGGGTATCCGACCGGGTAGAAATGATCAGAATATCCCGAATTCCGGCAAGCATCAGGGTGGACAGCGGATAGTAGATCATGGGCTTGTCATAAACGGGAAGCAGCTGTTTGGAGGTGACCTTTGTCAGAGGATAAAGCCGTGTGCCGGATCCACCGGCTAAAATGATACCTTTCATATGCCGATTCCTTTCCCGGGGGTGTTCCCCTATATCGGGTTTATTTTAGCATGTTTTGTCAGAAATGTAAACCGCTATTTGAAGGACGGATAAGTTTCCTTATTACATGTGCAGTCACGGCGAAAAGCCCACGGCGGGTGCGCCATGGGCTAAAAAAGTGTTTTTTCTTCCTCCATCAGGCCGCCGAAGTCCTGCAAATCATCCGCGCCAATCAGATATGCCCCCATCTGTTCCAGCTGACGGGCAGCCTGACTGCCGTCGCGAAAACAGGCTACAGGACTCCACCCGAAGCGCAGATTTTTAACCGTACCATCCCACGTACCACCGTGTCCAAAGTCGGACTGGGCGACAAATACCATGCGCCCCAGCGCGTGGATGCAGCGGTTGCGGCTCAGCGCCCGCTGGGTGGAAAACGCGCCGTCAAAATCGTCCTCGCTTAAGTATAGCAGATTCCGCCGTCTGGCCTGTTTACTCAGCTCGTCGGCGACGATGCTGATGACCCGTCCACCGGCGGCAAGGCACGCTTCCTGTGCCGTGCGGTCAGCACCCCGGGCGTTGCCGGAAACCAGCGTCAAGCCTTCCTCCGCCGCCCGGTATCCCACCGCCGCAGCAAATTCCCGGTTCTCCGCCCGCAACTCCCGGCTTCCCACCAGCGCAACCGCCGGGGTGCTCAGAATGGACAAATCGCCCTTCGCCCACAGGCACCCGGGTGCGTCCATCACAAGGCGCTGCCGCAGAATTCCGGGATATTCTTCGCTGACCCTTGTGACGGGGGTGCAGTCCATTTTTCTCCCCCGGCTCAGGTAATAGTCCAGCTGCTCCGTATCCGAAAGCAGGGCGCAATACCGCTCCGCCGTCTCCCGGTCGTAGCCAAGCTCAATGAAATCCTGCCGCGTCATTTCCCGCCCCGGCTGGGCGCATTCCCTGCCCCGCATCCGCAACGCCAACATGCGCAGCTGAGCGGTAGAAAGAACCTGACGGTCAGGGTTTCCAAGACGGCTCGTCAGCAGCAGAAAGCCCCTTTCCCGGGGATTCAACGGAATCTCCTTTTGGGCGTCACGGGGGCTTTGACTTCCTCGGGCGACAGATTTCCGTCCTTGTCCATCACCATGGGCTGAATGGTGAAATTGCAGTATTTGCAGATGTCATCCAGTCTGGCCTTCTCCGGGAAATTGCTGACGATGCTCCATGCCACGCCCTTTTTCTTCGCCCGCCCGGTACGGCCAATGCGGTGGACGTAGTATTCGTTCTCCTCCGGTACGTCATAGTTGATAACGCAGTCCACATCGTCCACGTCGATACCCCGGGAGGCCACGTCCGTCGCGATCAGCACGGCCAGCTTGCCGTCCCGATAGCGCTGCATGGTCTTTTCCCGCTGGCTCTGGCGGATATCGCCGTGGATGCAGTCGCAGTCCAAGCCCGCCCGCTGGAATTCGTCGCAGAGACGCTGGCACATGTGCTTGGTGTTGCAGAAGATCATCACCCGCTCATAGCCCTGACTGCGGATCAGGCGCAGAGACGTCTCCGCCTTTTCCAGCGGCGTGCAGGTAATGCTGAACTGGTCGATGTCCGGGCGGTCTTCCTGCTTTGGCTCCACGGTGATCTCCACCTCGTCCCGCTGGTACATCCACGAAACCGTCATGACCTCCTGAGAAATGGTGGCGGAAAACAGTCCCAGATTTTTCCGGTTCTTCACCTTATCGATAATCCGGGTCACGTCCTTGAAAAAGCCCATGTCCAGCATCCGGTCGGCCTCGTCCAGCACCACAGTCTGAATTTTGTCCAGACGGATGGTCTTGCGGTTGTAGTGATCCATCAGCCGTCCCGGCGTCGCCACCACGATCTGGGGCTTGCGCTCCAGCTGCTTGATCTGGCCGCCGATGCCCGCGCCGCCGTACAGCACCGCTACCCGAATGCCCTGAAAATAGGTCAGCAGCCCCCGCAGCTCGTCGCCGATCTGGATGGCAAGCTCCCGGGTGGGGGCAAGGATCAGCCCCTGAACGCCCTCGTTGGCCGGGTCGATATGCTCGATCATGGGGATGCCGAAGGCAAAGGTCTTTCCGGTGCCGGTGGGCGCCTTGGCAATGACGTCCCGCCATTGCAGAAAAAATGGGATGGCCTCCGCCTGAATGGTGGTGGGATAGCCGTAGCCCTTCTCTTCAAGCGCTTTCAGCATGGCCTCGCTGAGGCCGAGACTTTCAAATGTGACTTCCATGTTTCTCTTTCCCTTTTCCATCGAATTTTTCTTTATTGTATCACTTTTCCCAGGTGTTTGCAACTTTTTTTGTTTTCCGATAGTCGATTCGAGAAAACTCGGTTTCAATCTCACGCAAAGGTGGACAAACGGGGATAAATATGGTATATTGTAGGTTATGATAATATGTCCTTGATGTAAGGAGAATACAAATGGGCAAACTAATCGTCATTGAAGGCACGGATGGCTCCGGCAAGTCCACCCAGTTTCGTCTGCTGACCCAGCGTCTGGAAAACGAAAACATTGCCTTTCAGAAAATCGTCTTCCCACAATATTCCGAGCCAAGCTCCGCGCTGATCCGGATGTACCTCGGGGGCGAGTTCGGCACGAATCCGTCGGACGTCAACGCCTACGCCGCTTCCTCCTTTTACGCCATCGACCGCTACGCCTCCTACAAAAAGATCTGGGGGCAGTGGTACGAACAGGGCGGTCTGGTAATCTGCGACCGCTATACCACCTCCAACGCCGTCCATCAGGCTTCCAAGGAGCCGGAGGACAGGCGGCAGGAGTTTCTCAAGTGGCTGTATGACTTTGAATACGACCGGCTGGGGCTTCCCCGCCCCGATCTGACGCTGTATCTGGACGTCCCCACGGACTTTACGGAGCAGCTGCTGCGCCACCGGGAGCAGGACACCCACACCAGCGCGGACATCCACGAGCGGAACAGTGCCTACCTCGCCTCCTGCCGCCGGGCCGGACGCGCCGCCTCCGAATATTACGGATGGACGATCATTTCCTGCACGGAAAACGGGAAAATGCGGAGTATTGAGGACATTCACGAAGAAATCTACCGCCATGTGGCGGCATGTCTGGAGGACTGAATATGGTTTACATGTTGCTTGGAACCGGCTTCGAGGAAACGGAAGCCGTCGCCCCTATTGATCTGCTGCGCCGCGCGGGCGTGTCCGTCGCCACCGTGGGCATTGGCGGAAAGGTCATCGTCGGAAGCCACGGCATCCCCGTGACCGCCGATATGGAACTTGGCCAAATGGACTTGACCCAGCTGGATATGATCGTTCTCCCCGGCGGAATGAAGGGCGTCGCGTCCATCAAGGGCTGCCCGGAGGCGCTGGAAGCCGTGCAGTTCGCATGGGAAAACGGCCGGTTCGTCGCCGCCATCTGCGCCGCACCCACCATTCTTGCCATGCTTGGCATCACCGATGGCAGACGCGCCACCTGCTACCCCGGCTGTGAAGGCCAGATGGGAAGCGCTGACATGGTCTGCGCCCCCGCCGTCACCGACGGAAAGCTCATCACCGGCACGTCCGCGGGCTGCGCCGTTCCCTTTGGTCTGGCGCTGATCGCCGCCCTGAAGGGTCAGGCCGCCGCGCAGGCCGTCGCAGAACAGATCGTCATTCGCTGACCTTGGAGGAACACGATATGGACAACAAACAGTTTCCCGAACGGGACGAGGAGGAAATCATTCCCGAAGAGCTGACCTTCTTTCCCGCCGACGAGGAATCGGAGGACGCCGGGGATGTCCCCGTTTCCGAAGACGTGATTGGGGAAGAACCCGCTTCCCAGCCAGAGGAAATCCCCGCAGAGGCGGAAGAACCCGTGGCGGAGGAAACTCCCGTGGCGGAAGACGTTCCCGCATTTGAGGATGATTCCGCCCAAGATGACATTCCCACTTTTGAGGACGTCCCCCCCATTGCGGACGCCCCCGAGGAAATTCCCGCGCCCGATGACACCTCCGAAAAAGGCCGTTCCTTCATGGATCGCATTCCGGACGTGGATGACGGCATGGAAGAATCCTACGATAGCCGGCTCACCGAGCCGGAGGTGGGCAGCGAGATCATCCCCGACAACAGCGCCATGGATTCCCACGGTATGCTGGAACACGGCGAGGAAGAGCCGCCCTTCGACCCCAGCATTCTGGACGACCCGGATTTGCAGGAGCTGCCGGAGGAACCGTCGGAGCCGGAACCGCCGAAGGACGAGATTGCGGAACAGGAATACCGGGACAGCGACGGTGATTTTGACGCCGCAGAGGATGCCCCCGCCCCGGAAAGAAAAGCGTCCGGTCGTCAGCGCCCCGTCAAAAAGGGACGTCCAAAGAAAATCCGTGGAGAGGGTCTGCTGGGCATCCCCCACATTCTGGTCACCATCGTGTGGCTGGCGCTGATCGTGGTCATCGGCGTCACGCTGGGACGGATGATCTGGGTCTGCGCCGCCGACGTGCTGGCCTTCGGGCGGGAAAACAAGCCCGTCACCATCACCGTTTACGAGTCCGACACCATGGACAGCATCACCGACAAGCTCTACGACGCCGGTTTGATTCGCTACAAGAGCCTGTTTAACTTCTACGCCGACATCTCCCACGCCGAGAAGAAGATCGACCCCGGCATTTACGACCTGAACACCCGGTACGACTATCACGCGCTGGTCAACATGATGTCCGCCAGCTCCACCCGCGAGGTCGTGGAAGACCTGCTGATCCCCGAGGGCTACACCTGCCGCCAGATTTTCGCCCTGCTGGAGGAAAACCGCATCTGTACCGCGCAGGATCTCAGCGCCTACGCCGCCAACGGCGCGCTGAAGGACTACTGGTTCCTTGAAAACGTGACCCGGGGCGACAAATACTGCCTTGAGGGCTTCCTTTTCCCGGATACCTACGACTTCTATAAGAATTCCTCTCCCCGTGAGGTTCTGGAAAAGATGCTGGACAACTTCGACTACCGGTTCAGCGAGGAAATGCGTGCCCAGATTGACACCCTGAACGCCACCGTCACCGACGGCAGCTTCACCGTCCGGGAAGTGACCATCGTCGCGTCCCTCATTGAGAAGGAAACCGCCTCCGCGTCGGAAAGCCCCCGGATCGCCGGTGTTATTTATAACCGTCTGTTCCACTGGGACTACCCCGCCCTGCTGAACATCGACGCCGCCATCATCTATGCGCAGGACGGCGTGTCCGACCATATCGACACCAGTCTGGACAGCCCCTACAACACCTACCTTCACGTGGGTCTGACACCCACGCCCATTGCGAACCCGGGTCTTGCCAGCCTGCAGGCCGCGCTGAATCCCGAATCCCACAACTATTATTACTACGTTCTGAATCCCGCCACCGGCGCCCATCAGTTCTCCACCACACAGGAGGAGCATGAGCAGTATCGCGCGCAGTTTGCTGCTGCCGCCGCTGCCGCTTCCACACAGTCGGAGGGCGAATGAGAAAGCTGGAATTGCTCAGCCCCGCCGGGGACATGGAGCGGCTGGAAATGGCCGTGGCCTACGGCGCAGACGCGGTATATTTCGCCGGAACAAGCTTTGGAATGCGCTCCTTCGCGGGGAATTTCTCCCCCGAGGAGCTGCCCAAGGCGGTGCGGTACGCCCATGACCATGGTGTCAGGTGTCACGTCACCGTGAACACCATGCCGAGAAACGATGAAATCGTCCGGCTGCCGGAATATCTGGAACAGCTGGACGACGCCGGGGTGGACGCCCTGATCGTGGCCGACTTGGGTGCGTTCACCCTCGCCGGGAAATATGCCCCTCGCTGCGAGCGGCATATTTCCACCCAGCAGTCCATCGCCAATTACGTCTGCGCTCAGGCGTGGTTTGATCTGGGCGCGAAGCGGGTGGTGCTGGCACGGGAATGCAGTCTGGAAGAAATCCGCGCCATCCGTCAGAAGGTAGACCCCGCGCTGGAAATCGAGACCTTTGGCCATGGTGCCATGTGCGTCAGCTACTCCGGCCGTTGCCTGCTGAGCAACTACATGACGGGACGCGACAGCAATCGCGGTGCCTGCGCCCAGCCCTGCCGGTATCAGTACGCTCTGATGGAGGAAAAGCGCCCCGGGGAGTATTTCCCGGTTTTCGAGGACGAAAAGGGTACTTACATCTTAAATTCCCGGGATATGTGCATGATCGACCACCTGAATGACCTGATGGACGCAGGCGTGGACTGCATCAAAATTGAGGGCCGGGCAAAATCCGCCTACTATGCCGCCATCGTCACGGGAGCCTATCGCCACTGCATCGATGATGCCGCAGATGGCAGAGAGCTGGACCCCATCTGGCGGGACGAGGTGGATCACATCTCCCACCGCATCTACTCCACCGGCTTCTATTACGGCGAGCCGGGGCAATACGTAGCTTCCTCCCGGTACATCCGGGAGTGGCAGATCGTGGCAAAAGTGGAATCCTGCGACGAAAACGGACTGGCGGTGTGCCGCCTGAACAACAAATTCCGCGCGGGAGACGCACTGGAAGTTGTCGGCCCCGACGTGCGCCCCTTCCCCATCACTGCCCCCGTCATGGCCGATCTGGAAGGCAACCCGGTAGAAGAACCGCGAACCCCCCAGATGAAATTCACCATCCAGCTGCCAAAGGCCGTCCCGCCCATGAGTATGCTCAGAAGAAGCGTTGACCTGTCGGCAAAGTAAAAATTTATGCGCCTGCCATTTCATAATGGCAGGCGCATTCTTTATCCCTTACGGTAAATAGTTTTGGAAAAAGCGAGAATCTCCTTTTGTTTGGTCGAACAGGTTATTTCACCACTCCAACTGTCAGTTCTTGAGGCTTTGCAGCGGCGCGGGAATTCTGCCGCCGCGGGCGATAAAGTCCTCGCTGGCTTTGTCGTGCACCGGCATCACCGGGGCGCTGCCCAGCAATCCGCCCATTTCCACCCGGTCGCCTACGGTCTTGCCGGGGGCGGGGATGATACGCACGGCGGTGGTCTTGGTGTTCACCATGCCGATGGCCGCTTCGTCCGCAATGATGGCGGAAATGGTCGCCGCAGAGGTCTCGCCGGGGACCGCGATCATGTCCAGTCCCACGGAGCAGACACAGGTCATCGCCTCCAGCTTGTCAAGGCACAGCGTGCCGCCCTCGGCGGCGGCGATCATGCCCTCGTCCTCGGACACGGGGATAAACGCGCCGGACAGGCCGCCCACATGGTTGGACGCCATGACGCCGCCCTTTTTCACCGCGTCATTCAGCATGGCAAGGGCAGCCGTGGTGCCGTGGGTGCCGCAGACCTCCAGCCCCATTTCTTCCAGAATCCGGGCAACGCTGTCCCCCACGGCGGGAGTGGGCGCAAGGCTCAGATCCACGATTCCGAAGGGTACGCCCAGACGGCGGGACGCTTCCTTGCCCACCAGCTGACCCATACGGGTAATCTGGAAAGCGGTCTTTTTGATGGTTTCGGCCACCACGTCAAAGGGCTGACCCTTCACGTTCTGCAAAGCGTGGTACACCACGCCGGGGCCGGAAACGCCCACATTCAGCACGCACTCCGGCTCGCCCACGCCGTGGAACGCGCCGGCCATGAAGGGGTTATCCTCCACGGCGTTGGCGAACACCACCACCTTGGCGCAGCCAAGACCGTCGTTATCCGCAGTCAGCTCGGCGGTTTTCTTGATGATTCGACCCATTTCCGCAACGGCATCCATGTTGATGCCCGCTTTGGTAGAGCCAACATTCACGCTGGCGCACACCCGCTCGGTGGCAGCCATGGCCTCGGGGATGGAGCGGATCAGCTTCCAGTCTCCCGTGGTGCAGCCCTTCTGCACCAGAGCGGAAAAGCCTCCGATGAAGTTGACGCCGCAGGTGATCGCCGCCGCGTCCAGGGTTTTGGCGATTTCCACATAGGAATCCGTCTCACAGGAGCCGGCCACGATAGAAATAGGCGTGACGGAAATCCGCTTGTTGACGATGGGAATTCCGAATTCCTTCTCGATGTCCTCGCCGACCTTCACCAAGTCTTTGGCGCAACGGGTGATCTTCCGATAAATCTTATCGCAGCAGGTCTTCAAATCCGGATCGCAGCAGTCCAGCAAACTGATGCCCATGGTGATGGTTCGGATGTCCAGGTGCCGCTTGTCGATCATATCCTGGGTTTGCAGGATGTCCTTCTGATTCAGCATGGCCTGTCCCTCAAATCCGGTGCATGGCTTCAAAGATGTCCTCACGCTGCACGCGTATGGACAGTCCCATTTCCTTGCCGATCTCGTCCATGCGGGTGACAAGCTCTCCCAGCGGCACATTGCACGCGGAGACCTCCGTCGCCATCATCATGGTGAAATAGCCCTGCATGACGGTCTGGCTGATGTCCAGAACGTTGACGTTGAAATCCGCCAGAGCGGTGCAGACACCCGCGATGATGCCCACCCGGTCTTTTCCGACTACGGTTACAATTGCTTTCATCTTTTTCTCCTTCCGTCCGGGACTGCGGCCTGCGCCCGTCCACCGGACTGTCACATATGGGGATTATACCTCGTAATCTGCTGCCACCCGGCTGTCCAGCAGGTGGAAGAAATGGGTCTTGGCCTCCTGATGCAGGGGATGCACGGCATAATTTTCCAACGCTTCCCGGCTTTCAAACTCGGAATACAGGGCATAATCCATGCCGTTGAAGGCCTGACGGATCTCCAGATGCAGCAGACCCGGAATTTTTCCCACCAGCGGCTCCAGAACGGACGCGATCAGTTTCACGGCCTCGGTCTTATCAACGCCCTCTTTCAGGGTGTACAGTACAATATGCTTTACCATAATTATCCTCCTTATGAACACAAAGTGTCTCTCATTCAGCAAAACACCGGGGCTACATGCGCAGCCCCGGTGTTGCATCACAAATTACTCGGCGTCCTCTTCAGGCTGTTCCAGCAGAGCGCGGATAGACAGGGAGATACGCTTGTTCTCGGCGTCCACATCGGTGATCTTGACCTTCACATCCTGACCCTCGGACAGGACATCTTCAGGCTTGCCGATGCGGCGGTCAGCGATCTGGGAAATGTGAATCAGGCCGTCCACGCCGGGCAGAATCTCAGCGAAGGCACCGAAGGTCATCAGCTTGACGATCTTGGCATCCACAACGTCGCCCACGGAATACTTGGTCATGAACTGATTCCAGGGGTTCATCTCGGCGGTCTTGTAGCCCAGAGAAATCTTGTGCTTCTCGGGGTCGAAGGAAATGACGTAAACGTCGATCTCGTCGCCGACCTTCACAACATCAGCGGGAGTCTTGATGCGGTTCCAGCTCAGCTCGGAAACGTGAACCATGCCGTCCACACCGCCGATGTCCACAAAAGCGCCGTAGGAAGTCAGGGACTTGACGGTGCCGTGGTACTTCTTGCCCACTTCGATCTCGGACCAGATCTTCTCCTGCGCAGCCTTGCGAGCCTCGGAGTTGACGGCGCGGATGGAGCCGATAACACGGCGGCGGGCGCGGTTGACCTCGGTGATCTTCAGCTGCACGGTCTTGCCGACCATACCGGCCATGTCACCGCCCTTGGCGATGCCGGACTGGGAAGCGGGGATGAACACCCGGATGCCCTTGACATTGGCGACCAGACCGCCCTTATTTTCCTCGGTGATGGTGCCTTCCACAGTGGTCTTGTCCTCTGCCCATGCGGTCATGTCGTCCCAGACCTTCAGGCCGTCCAGCTTCTTCTTGGACAGCTGCACGGTGCCTTCCTGATCGTTGACGCGAACGACAAAAACCTCGATCTCGTCGCCAACTTTCAGGATGTCTTCGGGCTTCACGGAAGGATCGGTGCTGACTTCGTCATAAGGGATGTAGCCGGCATGCTTGGTGCCGAGGTCGACCTGGACTTCGGTGTTGCCGATTCCGGTCACGGTGCCGATAACCTTATCTCCTGTATTTAAAGTCTTGATGGACTGCTCGAGAAGCTCCGCGAAGTTCTCCTCCTGTACAGTCTCAACATTCGTGATTTCGCTCATAGTCTTGTTGACCTCCTTTATAATCCACGCCGGCGTCGACGCACCGGCAGTGATTCCAACATCGCTGACACCGCGAAAGTCCTCGGGACGCAGCTCGGAAGCGTTGTCCACCAGAAAGACCCGGCCGCAGTGTTCCCGGCAAATCATAGCGAGACGGCCTGTGTTGGAACTTTTGGGGTCTCCCACAACGACCATAGCCTGACAGATTTCACTCAATTCAGCTGCTTCGCTTTGCCTATACTCAGTTGCTCTACATATTGTATCAAAAATTTTCAGGTTAGTAAACTGTTTTTTTGCAAATTCACCGCACATTTTCCACAAAGATTCAGTCAAAGTTGTTTGTGAAACCATGCAAATTGACGGATTCCTAAGATTTTCTTTGGAATATGCCCAGTTTTTCAGGTCGTCAAGGGTCTCAAAAACCCGGCAGTCCCGGCACCATCCGGCAATGCCCTCCACCTCCGGGTGGGTGGGCGTCCCGATGATGACAGGCAGCTGCCCTTCTTCCTCGGCGCGGCTGACGATTCCGTGGATGCGTTTGACGAAGGGACAGGTGGCGTCGATGATCTCCACGCCCCTGCGCTGCAATTCCCCATACACCGCCCGGCTGACGCCGTGGGAACGGATAATGACCGTCTGGCCGGGGCAAGCCTGCTCAGGGGTGTCGATCACCTCCACACCCAAGGCGCGGAATTTGTCCACGACGTGGTGATTGTGAATGATCGGCCCCAGCGTGACCACCTTTTTCCCTGCCTTTGCCGCCTGCTCCACCAACTCCACCGCCCGACTGACGCCGAAGCAGAACCCGGCGCTTTTCGCGACCCGGACGCTCATAGCGTCACCTTCCGGGCAATGATCTCCTTCATCGCGGCGATCACGCCGTCGATGTCCAGCTCAGAAGTGTCCAGCTTGACGCTGTCCCGCGCCATTTTCAGGGGAGCGATCTCCCGGTGGGTGTCCTGATAGTCCCGCTGCTGAATGTCCTTGAGAATTTTATTGTAGTCCGCCTTCTGTCCCTTCGCAATCAGCTCCTCCGTGCGGCGCTTTGCCCGCACCTCCGGGGTCGCGGTGAGGAAAATCTTCACCGTGGCCTTGGGCAGTACCACGGTGCCGATGTCCCGGCCGTCCATGATGACGTTGTGCTTCTCGGCCATTTCCCGCTGCATGTCCAGCAGCAGGTCCCGGACGATGGCGTGGGCAGAAACGAGACTGGCCTTCTGGGAAAGGTCGGGGGTGCGGATATCGCCGGTCACGTCCACGCCGTTCATGATCATATGCTGGACGCCCTCGTCGTCATACTCAATACCGATGGTCAGCTCGTCGATGTAGCGGGTGATGCCGTCGATGTCCTTGGGGCTGACGCCCCACAGGTCAAAGAAATAGGCCACGGTGCGGTAAATCGCCCCGGTGTCCACGTAGTAAAAGCCCAGCTCTTTTGCAAGTCTTCGGGCGATGGTGGACTTTCCTGCCCCGGCAGGGCCGTCAATGGCGATGGAAATTGGTTTTGCCATATAGATTTCCTTCTTTCTATCTCTCTGAGCGAAGTTTACTCAGGGCGTTTGCTTCTCTTGCGACCACCTCGTCGGGGGTCAGGTTCAGGCGCTTTCCCGTTTCCTCGGGGCTGAGGGGCATTCCGCCCTCCAGACCAAATCGCAGGGAGATCAGCTTCGCGTCAGTCTCGTCAAGCACCGACATCAGCTCCATGATGCGCTGGCGCATCTGGAAATAGGCGGTGTCCTCCACGGCCTGCTCTTCGGCTTCCTTTTCTTCCTCCGGCTCCGGCTGCTTCTTCGCCTGCGCCAGAAGACGGGCGTCGTCCAGCATCTTTTTCACCACGGATGCTTCCCCCGGGCTTATGTGCATGGCCTCGGCGATCTCCTCCAAAGTGGGATTTCTCCCCAGCTCGGACAGCAGCCGCTCGTCTACGGCACGGTAGTCCTCCAGCGCACCACGGAGCTTCTGGCCAACACCGTTGGCTCTCGCCTGCAAAAAGACCGCTTTCGCCATGTAGAACCGAATCCAGTAGTCCCGGTAGGCGTCATAATCCCCCTCCCGGTAGCCCTGAATGGCCTGCCACAGCCCGAGGCTCCCCTCCTGAATCAAATCCAGCAGGAGCACCCCGCAGCCGACGTGATCTTTGGCGATTTCCAGAACCCGGTGCAGCCCCAGATTGGTCAGCGTCTCCATAGCGCACTCATCCGCTGCCGCGCATTTTGCGGCCAGCGCCTGCTCGTCGCCGGTGGAGGAAAGCTGCGCCACCTCTTCCAAGTACAGCCGCAGGGGGTCGTTGGGTTCCAGTTCCTTGGGGTTCAAGCCCTTTTCCACCAGCTGCGCTTCCTGACGCAGACGCAGAGCCGCCTCTCCGCTGCCCGACGTTTTGGGGAGGTCAAAAACATTCAGATTCAGTCCGCCGTCCTCCAATGCCTGTAGGGCGTCCTCCACGACCTGTTCGTTTTCTTCCTCCAGCATGGTCAGAAGGTTCGCGGCCGAAACCGTATCCCCTGCCCGTTTGGTTCGCAGAAACGCTTCCCACGGGCTGTCCTCAAAGGAAAAATCCAGATCATTCATTCAAGAAATCCTCCAATCCAAGACTGGTACCCATTTTTTGCAGCTTGTCCATGGCCTGACGCTCGATCTGACGCACCCGTTCCTTGGAAATGCTCAGCTTTTTGCCGATCTCCTCCAAAGAATAGCAGTTGCCGTCCTCCATTCCGAAATGCAGCCGTAGGATCTGCTGCTGGCGCTCGTTCAGCGTACTCAGAAGCTGGTCCATTGTCTTGTCCAGCTCCCCGCGCACCACTTCCTCATAGGGCTGGGGCGCCTGCGCATCCTCCAGCAGAGATTGCAGGGCAGTGCCGTCGTCATCCCCCGTGGGAACGTCCAGCGAGCAGATGTCCGGCGTCAGCTGGGTCAGCTCCGCCACTTTTTCCTCGGGCAGGCCGCACTTTTCCGCGATCTGCGCGGCGGTGGGTTCCTCCCCCAGCTCCTGACGCAGGGCGGTGCGCACCGCTTCGATCTTCCGCATCCGCTCCGCCGTGTGCAGCGGTACCCGGATGGCGCTGCCGTGGTTCATCAGGCACCGGGTCACGCCCTGCCTGATCCATTTTGTGGCATAAGTGGAAAAACGGTAATCCTTGGTATAATCAAATTTCCGCGCCGCCACCAGAAGGCCGATACTGCCCTCCTGAATCAGGTCCATCAGCGCGACGCCCCGTCCGGCGTACTCTCTCGCGATGGACACCACCAGACGCAGATTGGAATTGACCATCTGGCGAATGGCGCTCTCGTCTCCCTGCGCGCAGCGCATGGCAAGCTGACGCTCTTCCTCCGGCGTCAGACGGGGATACCTCCGGATCTCATTTAAGTATTGGCGCACATCGTCCTCGCCGGCGCTCACCGGAGAATTCTCTAACAGCTCTGTCATGCTTTCAATCCTTTTCTTTCCTTCATTCGTTCCCGCACCGCCAGCAGGTCGTCCTCCGTCGTCACTTTGGACGCCTGATATTCGTTCTGGATGGTGCGGATGCAGTCCGTCAGCGCCTGCTCGTTCACAGGCCCCTGCTGTCTGTGCAGGATGCCCGCAATGTGGGACATTTCCTCCGGCGTCAAGTCCGTCAGTCCTGCGAGGGAAACGTCCAGTCCCTGCTCATGGCGCTGTTTTAACTGGGCGTAGACCCGTCCCAGCAGCTCCGAGGAGAACATCTCCGCTTCCAGGCCGCCGGTGCTGTCCAGCAGGGCGCTTTCCCGCAGAACCAGCGACAGGAGCATTTCCTCCGCCATGGCGGATTTCATGTTGGTATAGCGGATGTCCCGGCTTTTGGGTTGTAGATTCCGGGCGGGAGACAAGTCAATTTTCTCCTGCTTTCTCTTTTCCTGATAGACCCGTCGCTCCCACGCCCGCTTGATTTCCATCTGCATGGCGTCGGCGCTGATTTTCGCGGCCTCCGCCACCCGCCCGCCGTAGACATCCCGCTGGACGGCACTGGGCAGGGAGCCGATCAGGTCGGCAGATTCCTGCAAATAGCGCACCTTCTGGTCGTCGTCCCGCAGATCGTACTTCCGGGCAATGGCGGCAAGCTGGTATTCCACCCGGTTGGAGGATTCCTCCAGCAGAATCTTGAAGCGGTCGGCGCCGTACTTTTTCAGGAACTCGTCAGGGTCCTTGGCGTCCCGCATTTTCAGAACCTTGACCTGCAAACCCGCCTTTTCCAGCATGGGGATCGCCCGCTGAGTGGCGTTCTGTCCGGCGGTGTCGCCGTCGTAGATCAGCACCACCTGGTCGGTATACCGGGACAGCAGCGTTGCGCCGTCGTCCGTCAACGCCGTTCCCAGGGAGGCCACCGCGCAGTCAAAGCCGTACTGATGCAGGGCAATGGCGTCCATGTACCCCTCCACCAGAATCAGGTAGCCCATTTTGCTTTTCTTGGCGTAATTCAGGGCAAACAGGTTTTTCCGCTTGTTGAAAATCAGGGTTTCCGGGGAATTTAAGTATTTTGCGGCGTTTTTGTCCCGGTCGTTCATAATGCGCCCGCCGAAGCCGATGACGTTCCCCCGGACGTCGATGATAGGGAACATCAGCCTGTCCCGGAACCGGTCGAAAAGATTGCCGTTCTTTTTGGACACCGTCACAAGGCCGGAATCCCGCAGCTCCTGATCGGTGTAGCCTTTTTTCCGCATGGCGTCCACCAGATCGCTCCAGCTGTCCGGGGCGTAGCCGATGCCAAACTTGGTCAGGGTCGCCTGGGACATTCCCCGCCCCCGGGCGTACTCCAGCGCTGATGCGCCCATGGGCGCGTAAAGGCAGCTGTGGAAAAACCGCGCCGCTTCCTTGTGCAGCGCCCAGAGCCGCTCCTGCTGACGATACCGGGACTGGTACTGCTCGTCCTCGGGGACTTCCAGCCCCGCCCGCTTGGCCAGCGCCCGCACGGCGTCCCCGTAGCTCAGCCCCTCAATTTCCATCTCGAAATTGATGACGCCGCCGCCCTTGTGGCAGCCGAAGCAATAGAACATGCCCTTGTCCGGCGCGACGGAGAAGGAGGCGGTCTTCTCTCCGTGGAAGGGACACAGGCCAAACAGGTTGGAGCCGGAACGCTTCAGCGTCACATACTGCCCCACCACGTCCTCAATCGGGTTCCGCGCGATCACTTCATCAATAAATGCCGGTGGAAATGGCATGGTCTCCCCTCCTTTCGTCAGATTTCTCCAATTATTCTCTAACCGTGAACCTGCCATCCCATGGGGATGAAGATCTCCCGGAACTTTTCGACGGCGTAATTGTCCGTCATTCCCGCTATGTAGTCGCACACCGTGCGCTCCATGCCGTCGAAGCTCAGCTGGGGCTGAAAATCCTCGGGCAGCGCTTCCGGATGGGCGATGTAGTATTCAAACAGCCGCTTTAGCATATCCTTTGCCTTGCTCTCCTCGCCCTTGGCCACCGGATTGCGGTAGACATTGGTAAACATGAACGAGCGCAGCTCCTTGAGCGCCCTGTCCACGTCGGGAGACAGACAGACTTTCCCGAATTCCCGGGAGGTGCGGATGGCATCGCAGACCAGTGTGTTGATCCTGTCCCGGTGGCTGTGGCCCAGCACGTCGGTGATGTCGATGGGGATATCGTCGTCGGTGAGAATGCCCGCCCGGATGGCGTCGTCAATGTCGTGGTTGACGTAGGCGATCTGGTCAGAGCGGCGCACGGCCTGCCCCTCCAGCGTCTCCGGCCAGTAATCCCCGGTGTGACCCAGAATGCCCATGCGGACTTCATAGGTCAGGTTCAGCCCCTGACCGTCCTTTTCCAGAATGTCCACCACTCGCAGGCTCTGCTCATTGTGGCGGAAAGGCTTGCCAAGGCACTGGCTCAGAACGTCCTCCCCGGCGTGGCCGAAGGGAGTGTGTCCCAGGTCATGCCCCATGGCAATGGCTTCCGCCAGATCTTCGTTCAGCCCCAGCGCCCGTGTGATGGTTCCAGCAATGCGGCTGACCTCCAATGTGTGGGTCATCCGGGTGCGGTAGTGGTCGCCCTCAGGCTGCAAAAACACCTGCGTCTTGTGCATCAGGCGGCGGAAGGACTTGGAATGGACAATGCGGTCAATGTCCCTCTGGTAACAGGTACGCACGTCCTCCGCCCTGGGTTCTTCAAACCTCAGACGTCCCCTGCTCTGGTCGGCGAAGGCCGCCAGAGGATTCAGTCGCTTATGCTCCTGCCATTCCAGTTCTTCCCGCACAGTCATGGTAATTCCCTCATTCCTTATTCCACTTTGTTTATGTAGTCTCCGCCGGAAACGCCCGGTATTCCTGCCCGGTCTCCATGCCCTCCACGGTTCCGCTGGACAGGTCGGTGAGTTTTTCCAGAAAGGCGCTGACCTGTCCCTCCGGGAACAGCAGCTCCAGCTCCACCTCCGCGCCGAAATCCGTCTTGCGGAGAATGCCCCCAAAGGCGGCGGCTTCCAGCTTGACCCGCTCGTAGAAGGGATAGGGGCACGGCACGTACACCGCCGTCCAGACCCGCTTCATGGATTTGCCCGCGGCGTCCACGGCGATTTTCGCGCCTTTTGTGTAAGCCCGCACCAGTCCCCCGGCGCCCAGAAGAATGCCGCCAAAGTACCGGGTCACCACGCACACCACGTTAAAAAGACATTCCCGCTGCAAAACCTGCAGCATGGGCATTCCCGCAGTGCCGCCGGGTTCGCCGTCATCGGAGAAGCGCACCGCGCCGTCTCTGATGATGTACGCCCAGCAGTTGTGGGTGGCGTCGTAGTGCTTCTTTTTCATCTCCTGAATTTTCGCCAGAGCTTCTTCCTCGGTGTCCACAGGCCAGACGCGGCCGATGAAGCGGGACTTCTTTTCCACGAATTCCGCTTCGCCAAATTGGGTGGGTATCAGATACTCGTCCAATCCTCAGCACTCCCCGATGATATATTCCCGGAGTCTGCCGTAGAGGATTCCGTCCACGACAGCCTCGATCTCGATGCCATCCGGGGTGTAGTCCACTTTTTTGACCTGAGCGCCGTCATGCAGCGTCTCCACCATGCCGCCCATGGCATAGGGCAGACGCACCACGATATGGTGGCGGGCATGGTTCAGGGCGCTCTCGATGGCTTTCAGCAGCCCGTCCATATTGATGCCCCGCTTGGCGGAGATGGCAACAATATTCTTCCCCACAGGAATGTCGTCGGAATACACCAGATCGGCCTTGTTGTAGCATTTCAGCACCGGGGTTTCCGGCTTGGCCAGCTGGGAGATCAGCCTGTCTACCACGGCGATATGCTCTTCCAGATGGGGGTCGGAAGCGTCGATGACGTGCAGAAGCAGGTCGGCAAATTCCAGTTCCTCCAACGTCGCCCGGAAAGCGTCCACCAGATGGTGGGGCAGCTTCGCGATAAATCCTACGGTGTCGGAAAGGATCACGTCCAGATTGTCGGAAACCGTCAGAAGCCGGGAGGTGGTATCCAGCGTGTCAAACAGCCGGTTGTTGGCGGGGATTCCCGCGCCGGTGAGCTGATTGAGCAGGGTGGATTTCCCCGCGTTGGTGTAGCCCACAATGGCCACCACCGGAACGGAATTTTTCATTCTCCGCTCCCGCTGGACGGAGCGCACCTTGCGCACCTGTTCCAGCTCTTCTTCCAGACGGTTGATGCGCTCCCGGATATGCCGCCGGTCGGATTCCAGCTTCGTCTCGCCGGGGCCACGGGTGCCGATACCGCCGCCCTGCCGGGAAAGGCTCGTACCCATGCCGGACAGTCGGGGCAGCAGATATTTGTATTGCGCCAGCTCCACCTGAAGCCGGCCTTCCTTCGTCTTTGCCCGCTGGGCGAAAATGTCCAGAATCAGGGCGCTCCTGTCCAGAACGGGAAGCCCGATGATTTCCTCCAGCGCCCGGATGTTGCCGGGAGAAAGCTCGTTGTCGAAAATGACCATGGTGGACTGGGTCGCTTCCGCCAGCATCCGCACCTCCTGGGCTTTTCCCTCGCCGATGAAGCTGTGGGAATCGGGGGTATGGCGGTTTTGCAGCACCTTGCCCGTGCAGAAGCCCCCTGCGGTCTCCAGGAGGTCTTCCAGCTCGTCCAGTGTGCTTTCGGTGGCGGTATCTTCCTCAGCAAAGCAGTCCGCGTTCAGTCCCACCAGAACCGCCCGTTCCTGCGTCTGTTTATCAAATCTTTCTTCCATGTTACCTCCGTTTTTCTCATGGGAAACCCCGGTTTCTCCTCCGGCGGCACTTCCCCTCTTACCGTTTCTCTTATTATACCACACATCCGCGCCGCGAACAACCACAAAAATACAAAAATCCCGCACTGCATCACGCAGTGCGGGATTTGCGGGTCTTACTTCAGGCCAAACCGCTTGTTGAACCGATCAACACGTCCACCGGTGTCAACCAGCTTCTGCTTGCCGGTATAGAAAGGGTGGCACTTGGAGCAGATCTCAACACGAATGTCCTTCTTGGTAGAACCAGTGGTAAAGACATTGCCGCACGCGCAGCGGATGGTGGTCTGTTCGTACTTGGGATGGATACCTTCCTTCATTTCGTTCACCTCTTTCTTATCAGTTAAAGGGCATAGTAGCCCCGGGCAATCTTTAATCGCCCGGATATCATATCATAAACTGTCGGAGAATGCAAGCACTTTTTTCGATTTTTTCAAAAAATCGAAAAATCGTGGTGCATCAGCGGTTTTTCCGATCAGAACGCCCAGTTGCCGCTGCGGAAAATGGGTACGACCTTACCGTCCTCGCAGATGCCGTCGATGTTCATGCTGTCGCAGCCGATCATGAAGTCCTCGTGGATCATGGAATCATTGATGCCCAGCGCCCGGCACTCGTCCAGCGTCTTATTCTGGAAATCCTTGATGGTGTCGGCAAAGCCCATGCCCAGCGCCAGATGGCAGGCGGCGTTCTCGTCGAACAGGGTGTTATAGAACAGGATGCCGCTCTCCGCAATGGGGCTATGCTGGGGCACCAGCGCGCACTCGCCCAGATAGGACGCGCCATCGTCCATGGCAATCATGGTCTTGAGTAGCTCCTCGCCCTTCTCCGCCTTGACCTCCACGGCCTTGCCCTTTTCAAAGCGGACGGAGAAATTCTCGATGAGCTGACCCTGATAGCTCAGGGGCTTGCTGGCATAGACGATGCCCTCGGCTTCGCCCCGCTTGGGAGAAATGAAGCATTCCTCCGTGGGGATGTTGGGGTTGAAGAAGATGCCCTGCAGGCTGGTGTCTCCGCCGCCCTTCCACTCGCCTTCGGGGATCATACCCACGGTCAGGTCGGTGCCGTTTTCGGCGGTGTAGTGCAGGCTGCGGATGTGCAGGCTGTTGAGATAAGCGCAGCGGTCATGCAGGTCGGCGTTGTGCTCCTCCCACGCCTTCACAGGGTCGTCGGTCACACGGGAAGTGAACAGAACGGCCTCCCACAGCTTCTCCATGGCGGTGCTGGTGCGCATTCCGGGGAAGACCTTCTTCGCCCACGCCGCGCCGGGGACGGCGGCGATGCACCACTGATCCTTGTTTTCCAGCTGGTCGCTGTAGGGCTTCACGATGGGATAGCGCAGCTGACGGGACTTGGCCAGCTTCGCCATGTTGATGCCCTTCAGGCCGTCGGGGTCTTCGGACATCAGGTGGATACGGCAGGGGATCACGTCCACATAGTGCTGCAATCTGGCCTTCTGCCACTCGGGCACCTCACCCAGCGTCTTGACGGACTGGTGGCGCACATGGAGCTTCTGCAGAGGCTGGTAGTTCCACTCCACCGTGACCTTCTTCGCCTTGGCCTTATAGGCTTCCTCCACGACCATCTGGACAAATTCCGGCTGGTCGAGGTCGGCGTAAATCAGCACCTCCTGCCCCTTCTGGACATTGACGCCGCTGCGGACGATCAGGCGGGCATATTCTCTTAAAACCGTTTTCTTCATAAAATGTGTCTCCTTTTCCTTGAAATCCCGGGAAAGCCAAACTTGACGGCTTCCCAAAAATTCCCAAGACTTTTGCTATAGTAGCAGATTTTCCTCAAAAGGTCAATGCCTGTTGCAATCCATTCAAAAATCGTTTATAATCACGTCAAATCCATTCTCCAGTTTTTGCCGGGACGCGCCGCATTATGCACATTCCCGGGCTGGTCATCAAGAGAGGTATCCTTATGCTTACAAAAGAAGAATTTCAGCAGAAGATTCAGGAGGGTGTCCGCATTCTGGACGGCGCCACCGGCTCCAACCTCCGCGCCGCCGGAATGCCAAAGGACTGCTGCACCGAGCAGTGGGTGCTGGAAAACCCGGAACCTCTGGTCACGCTCCAGCGCGCCTACGCCGCCGCGGGCAGCCAGATCATCTACGCGCCCACCTTTCAGGCGCAGCCCATCGCCCTGAAAACCGTTGGCATGGACGCCCAGACGGAGAAGATCAACGAAGCGCTGGTTGCTCTGTCCCGCTCCGCCGCCCCCGGATGCCTCATTGCAGGCGACCTGACCACGCTGGCCGTTTACTGCGAGAGCTGGAATCCGGACTGCTTCGACCTGCTGGTGGAGAATTACCGCCGCCAGATCCGCGGTCTGATCGACGGCGGGGCCGATCTGCTCATCGGCGAGACCCTGCTTTACGCCCAGGAGGCAGAGGCCATTCTCACCGCCGCCGAGCTGGAAGGCGCGGGAGCCGCCATGTACACCTTCACCATGCAGTCGGACGGGGCGCTGTTCTCCGGGGCGGACGGCGGAAAGGTGCTGCGCGATCTGGAAGCGGCTGGTGCGGCCGCCGTTGGCTTCAACTGCGTGGCGGCGGACGTGCTGACACCCCATCTGGTGTCAAAGCTTCGCCGCAGTGTGAAGATTCCCCTGATCTGCAAGCCCAATGCAGGCATTCCCACCATCAACGATCAGGGTACCGCCGTATACGCCCAGACACCGGAAGAATTCGCCGGAATCATGTGTCAGTGCCGGGACAACGGTGCCGCATTGCTGGGCGGCTGCTGCGGCACGACCCCGGCGTTCATCGCGGCTCTTACGAAGTCGCTGTAAATTCGGTACTCCGTTTTCGTTTCCCTTCGCCGGAAACTCTTAAGATTTTCCAAAAAGCGGGCGTTTCGCCCGCTTTTCTTATTGCCAAGCCCGGTGAGGTTTGTTATAATTACATTGTTATGAAAAACAGAATTCATCTCTATGTCAGCCGCAAAAACGCGCTGACCTGGCTGATGGCGCTGTGCATGGTCTGCTCGGCAGTGGCCCGCATTGCGCTCTCCGGTTTGAAAGGGTCCGGAGACGCGCATTTCGTGTGGAGCCAAATCGTTCTGCCAATCGCGGCGGCCTTGCTGTACGCGCTCATCGCCCTCCTGTCCGGAAAAGAACAATTCTATAAGACCGCCATTCCCGTCTGGCTCATGGCCTGGTACGCAGGTATAACCTTCTCCGCCGGCGTTTCCAGTCGATTGATGGCGTTTCTGTTCTGGGTCGCGGTGATCTTCTTCGCCTTCCTCTACACAGATATCACCGCCGGACGCCGCAAGCACGCCGTGCTGCTGTTGTTTCCCATTCTGTGCTGCCCGCTGCTGTTCCTAATGTATTGCTACCGGGCGTTCCTGCTTCAACACGATTATTACGCGGGCGGCAAGTGCCTGCCGGACTTTCTCATGGTTCTGGGAATGCTGATCCTTCTTTTCGGCATCCGGGTGCATCCGGTGGACGAGTATCACCCCACATGGGGCGACCGCACCGACGGACGCCGCCTGCGCACCCTGCCTCCCATGGCGCAGGTTTCCCCCTACATCATGGTCACCCGGAACACCTCGTCCAATCTCTTTGAAGATTCTCTGGAGATCACTCACATTGACCGCTACATCCGCCGCAAGCGCCGGGAGGGTCTGACCAGCTTCGGCATCACCCATGTTCTGCTGGCGGCCTACTGCCGGGGCGTGTGCCGCTATCCCGGCCTGAACCGGTTCCTCGCGGGGCAGAAGGTCTATACGCATGGCGACGACATTCAGTATTGCATGACCGTCAAAAAGGAAATGACCGCCGACTCCCCGGACACCATCGTCAAGGTGCACTTGAATCCCCATGACACCGCCGACGATGTCTACCGCAAGCTGCAATCCGCCGTGGAGAACGTCAAAAACACGCCTCTGGATTCCAGCTTTGACAACACGGCGGGTGCGCTCACGCTGATTCCCGGCGTGTTCCTGAAATTCACGGTGTGGCTGCTGAAAACGATGGACTATTTCGGGATGCTGCCCAAATTCCTGCTGGAGGTCAGCCCCTTCCACGGCAGCCTGTTCTTCACCTCGATGGGAAGTCTGGGCATTCCGCCCATTTACCACCACCTGTATGACTTCGGCAACCTGCCGGTGTTCGGTGCCTTCGGCATGAAGCGTCGGGCGGTAGAGGTGCAGGAGGACGGCTCCGTGGTGGAGAAAAAGTATGTAGACATCAAGTTCACCATGGACGAGCGGATCGTGGACGGCTTCTACTATGCCGCATTCTTTAAGCATTACCGCCGCATTCTCGCCCACCCCGAAATTCTGGACAACCCGCCCGAGGAAGTGCTGAGCGACATTGACTGACATGAAAGAGCAGATTCTCTCGTTCCTTCCCCCGGAATATCCGTGGAAAGATCGGCTTTTCGTATTTCCCGAGCTGGATTCCACCAATAATCGACTGAAAGTGCTTGCTTCTCAGGGCGCTCCCCACGGCACCGTCCTGATCGCCGACCGCCAGACCGGCGGCCGGGGACGGATGGGACGGTCGTTTCTGTCCCCGCCGGGGGTGGGAATTTATATGAGCATCCTTCTGCGTCCAGAGTGTGCGCCTCAGGAGCTGATGCACCTGACCTGCGCCGTCGCAGCCGCCATGTGCCGGGCGGTGGAATGCGCCGCCGGGCTTCGCCCCGGCATCAAGTGGACGAACGACCTCGTCTGGGGAAAGCAGAAATTCGCCGGAATCCTCACGGAAATGGGGCTGAACGCCGCCGGAGGCGTTGATTGGGCGATCGTAGGCATCGGCGTCAACTGCTGCCAGAAAGCGGAGGATTTTCCCCCGGAGATTCGGGACAGAGCCTGCTCCCTCGCCATGGCGGCAGGTCGGGAAATTGACCGCTGCCGGGTCGCCGCCGCCATGATGGAGGCACTGTGGGAAATGGACGCCTCCCTGTTCACCGGCAAGAAGGACATGCTCCGGTTCTACCGGGAAAACTGCGTCACCATCGGCAAAGAAATTTCCGTGGTGGGCGCGGGAGAAGTCCGCCACGGGCGGGCGCTGGACGTTGACGACGAAGGCGCGCTGGTGGTGGAATTTCCCGATTCCCATGTGGAAGCTGTCAACGCCGGGGAGGTCAGTATCCGGGGAATGTATGGGTATATCTGACAAAACTCTGTCATTGTTTTCAATTTATTCCCAATTTACGTATTGCTTTTTTTAACGACATTGGTTATACTTGGAGTGTAAAAATCACAGCGCCGCAGGTCTGCGCCGCTGCCCAAAAAATTCTGGAGGTCATTTCCATGAAAGCATTCAATGTAATCGTAAAAGTCCTGGCCGCTCTGGCTGCCGTTGCCGGTGCCGTCTACGTTGTTGCTACCTACGGCGATCAGATTGTCGCATGGGCGAAGAAGATTTTCGCTTCCCTGCCCAAGTGCCCCTGCTGCAAGGAAGAGCCGGAGGCCGTCGAAGAGACTGCCGCTGAGGAAGCTCCTGCCGAAGAGCCCGCAGAGGAAGTTCCCGCCGAAGCTCCCGCAGAGGAGGCCCCTGTTGAGGAAGCCCCTGCCGAAGAGCCTGCCGCCGAGATTGCCGCGAACGAGCCCGTTGCCGAAGAGGCCGACTTCGCCGAGTGATTCCATTTTATACGCAAAAATCCCGGAAAGCTGTTGCTTTCCGGGATTTTTTACTATTTCAGCTCCACCAGAACGCAGCTTCCCTCGCCGCGGATCGTGTGGTACATGTTGTCCTCCACAACGGGCAAGTCCATTTCCCGCAAATCCACATCCGGATTCCACACAACGTTACGCATGCCATAGTAGCAGTAGAACCCATATTGGGTCAGGTCGTCTCCCCCGCCGAAGGTGCCGGGGATGAGACGGTTCAGCATCTGGTAGTTTTGCGGCATGTTCCGCAGAACCGGCGCGTTTCCGATGGAGCCGGACAGCTGCACCGTCACCGGCGTATCGGATTGGAACGCTTCCATTTCCTGCAAATCCGAAATCACCAGCTGGGTGCGGAAATCCGTGTAATCCTTCTGAACGCTCAGGGCGTTTCCGTAGGTGAAGGCGAACACGAAGAAAATCCAGCTGAGAACCACCGCCGGTATCTTAAGGGAGAAGCGCTTCTTCCCTTCCGCCGCCGTCATGCCGAACACGGTAAGCAGCACGCCGAAGCCATACATTGCCCGGGGTGCGAACACCGTGGCGGCCAGTGCGGGATACAGTCCAAAGCACATCAGCCCCATCAGGACAAGCGCCGCGGCAGTCATGGCGATGGCCGGAACTGTCTTCCGCCGGGAATCCAAAACCACGCGAACGCAGAAAGCGATCACCGCCAGCGCCGCCGCAATCAGCCAGAAGGGCTTGAAATCCGACAGAACCAGAGAATAGTAACTCCGCAGATTTTCCAAAAAGTGGGGAATCAGCTCCCCCGCCGAGGGCAGGGCATTGCCCACATAGCTGGTATCGGCAGGAATCATGATCACCAACTTGAAGAAAACCAGCCCCAGCGCGTACCCCGCCGCGGATTTCAGGCAGAAAAGCCCGACCTCCCGGATGGATTCCCCACGGTTCCACATCCGCAGTGCCAGCGCGACCACCAGCATGGGGAAAATCCCCGCCGCCGCCTGATAGCTGGTGCATACCGCCAGAATCCCCAACCCGGACGCAAGCACATACGCCGCAGTATTCCGGTTCCGGCACAGCAGCGGCACCACCGCCGCCAGCACGGAAAGCGCCATATACGGCGCGTCAAACCGAAAGCTGACACAGCCGAGGAAATAGGGATTCAGCCCCAGAATCGACAGCACCGCCAGTTCCCAGCCGGAAAATGTCGTCCGTTCATAGACAATATACCCCATGAGTATCCCGGACACCGCCATGATGAGCATGGCAAGGATCTGGGGCAGCGGCGCGGCGTCCGCCAGATAATCGCCTCCATGCACCAGCGTTGCAAGTGCCGTCGAGAGATACCGGCTGAAATAGTCCCACTGCTTGTACCCCAGCGCCGCCCGGGGGGAATCGTCCATATAGTAGAAATTCGCCCGAAGAATGGCGCTGATGCCCACCACGAAAACGGCAAACAGAATCAGCAGCGCCTTTCCCATGGGGATGCCGGTTTCCCCGGAACGAAGGGTTTTCGCTTTCGTCCTGCGGTAGTCCTCCTGACCGGCGGAGATATAATAGGAGATCACGCACCCCGCCGCCGGAGCCGCCGCGATGGCGAAGAACGCGGCGCAAAGGGGGACGAACAGCCCGTTCTCCATGCCGAGCACCCCCGCCACGCGCTGCATTTTCTGGGAATCGACCCAGTTGTGGTAGAAGTTCACTGCCAGCGCGCCGTTGAACGCAAGGCTCAGAGCCATGTGTACAGGATTGGAAAGCAGCGCCCGCACCCTCTGCCGGGAAACGGGCAGCCGCCACACCGCGGCGCACAGCAGCACCGCCGCCACGCCGCACCACACAAAGCCTGGCACCCACGCCGGGACGATCAGCAGCAGAAACGCGGCGCCGGAAAGCATCAGCAGTCCCTTTTCCGGGAAAAAACGTTTTTCTTTCATGTTGTTAGTCCTTTCCCCTACCCTTGGGGGACTTTGGGAAGCTCTGACCGTCCGCAAGAGGTTCAGAGCTTCCCCCATAAATCACGCCGTCAGAATCTCCACCAGCATCCGGACGCACTTCTCCATGTCCTCGGTGGGGATGAACTCAAAGCGTCCATGGTAGTTTTCGCCGCCGGTACACAGATTGGGACAGGGCAGCCCTTCGTAGGACAGCCGCGCGCCGTCGGTGCCGCCGCGAATGGGCACTTCCACCGGGTTCATGCCCGCCGCGACCATGGCCTTTTTCGCCCGCTCCACCACATACATACACGGCTCAATGCACTTCTTCATGTTATAGTAGCTGTCCTTGAGGGTCAGCTCCAGCGTTCCCGCGCCGTACTTGCGGTTGATAAAGTCCGCGGCAGCAGTCATGACCGCTTTCTTTTCCTCGAACTTCTCCATGTCGTGGTCGCGGATGATATAGTGCAGCTCGGAACGCTCCACCTCGCCCTTCATGCCCAGCAGGTGGAAGAAGCCCTCATAGCCCTCCGTCAGCTCCGGACGCTGCCCAACGGGGAGCAGACTCTGGAATTCCATGGCGATCAGCTGGGAATTCACCATCTTCCCCTTGGCAGAACCGGGGTGGATATTCAGTCCATGGACAACGACCTTTGCCCCCGCGGCGTTGAAGTTCTCATATTCGATCCCGCCCACGGGGCCGCCGTCGGCGGTGTAGGCAAAGTCCGCGCCGAAGCCCTTCACGTCGAACCGGTCAGCGCCCCGGCCGATCTCCTCGTCGGGGGTAAAGCCGATCTTCAATGTGGCATGCCTGCCGCCCATGGCGAGCAGCTGCTGCGCCGCCGTCATGATCTCCGCCACGCCTGCCTTATCGTCCGCGCCCAGCAGCGTCGTTCCGTCGGTGACGATCAGGTGCTTGCCTGCGTGGTTTTTCAGGTACGGATAGTCCGCTTCCCGCAGGAAAATACCCTTTTCCTCGTTCAGGCAGATATCCCCGCCGTCATAGGCCACGACCTTTGCCTTGACGTTCGCGCCGGAAGCGTCCGGCGCGGTGTCCATGTGGGCGATCAGACCAATGGTGGGAAGCTCGGGGTCGCCGGGGACGGTGCCGTAGACATAGCCGTTTTCGTCCATTCTCGCATCCGCAATGCCCATGCCCCGCATTTCCTCCACCAGCGCGGCGGCCAGCGCCTTCTGCTTCTCCGTGGAGGGGCAGGTGTCGGATTCCTCGTCCGACTGGGTGTCAAAGGTCACATAGCGCAAAAAGCGCTCTACAACAGATTCCATGTGGTTCTCCTTCCAATCAAGGTAAAAATAGTATGCCCAAAGGAAAAGAGCCGCCGCCTACTGTGGCGGCGGCTCCTTGCTAAAAAACTTACTTGGCGGCGTTGACCAGCGCGGCGGTATCCTGCGCGATCATCAGCTCTTCGTTGGTGGGGATGACCCAGACGGTGACCTTGGAGTCATCGGCGGAAATGATGGCTTCCTTGCCCCGGGTGTTGTTCTTCTCGGGGTCAATCTTGACGCCCAGGAATTCCAGACCCTCACAGATACGGGCACGCATGGAAGCGGAGTTCTCGCCCACGCCGGCGGTGAACACCAGGCAGTCCAGTCCGCCCAGAGCGGCGGCGTAGGAGCCGATGTACTTACGGACTTCGTAGGCGAACTTGTCCAGCGCCAGAGCGCAGTTCTCGTTGCCTTCCTCAGCGCCGTTCTCAATGTCGCGGAAGTCGGAGGACACGCCGGACAGCGCCAGCACGCCGGACTTCTTGTTCAGCATGTTCAGGCACTCGTCAGCGCTCATGCCGTACTTGTTCATGACGAACTGCACGACGGCGGGGTCGATATCGCCGGAACGGGTGCCCATGGGAACACCGGCCAGAGGGGTCAGACCCATGGAGGTATCCTGACACTTGCCGTCCTTCACCGCGGACAGAGAGGAACCGTTGCCCAGATGGCAGTTCACCAGCTTGATGTCCTTGCGGCCCATCAGCTCGATGGCGCGCTTGGTGACATACTTGTGGGAGGTGCCATGGAAGCCGTAGCGGCGGATGGAGTCATTCTCGTAATACTCGGTGGGAATGGCGTAGCGGTAAGCCTTGGGGGGCATGGTCATGTGGAAAGCGGTATCGAACACGGCGACCTGAGGGGTGTTGGGCATGACCGCCTGACAGGCGCGGATGCCCATCAGGTTAGCAGGGTTGTGCAGGGGGCCGAGGGGAATGCACTTTTCGATGGCGGCGATGACCTCGTCGTTGATGATGCAGGAGTCAAAGAATTCCATGCCGCCGTGCAGGACGCGATGGCCGACGGCATCGATCTCGTCGGTGGACTTGATCACGCCGTCCACGGGATCGACCAGAATGGCCAGGACTGCCTGAATGGCCTCGGAGTGGGTGGGCATGGGGATATCCTTCACGATCTTCTTGCCGTTGGCGTTGTGGGTCAGACGGCCGTCGATGTAGATACGCTCACACAGGCCCTTTGCGGACACGGCGCCGGTCTCGGGATCCATCAGCTGATACTTCAGGCTGGAGGAACCGGCATTGATAATCAGAACATTCATTGGGGAAAGCCTCCTAAATAAATATTTTCTTTTTGGTCAGTTTGTGATATGATAGCCATAGTCGTTGCTATTATAGTGCATTTATCCTGAATTCTCAAGCCCTCAAGGGAATTTTTTCAAAAAAAGGAGGGAGAATTTTGAAAACCGTTGGTATCGTTGCCGAATATAACCCCTTTCATGCAGGCCACCGCAAGCAGTTCGACCGGGTCAAGGCGGAGTTTGGCGGGGAAACCGCCATTGTGTGCGCCATGAGCGGCAATTACGTCCAGCGGGGCGCGCCCGCCGTCATGGATAAAACCCTCCGGGCAAAGGCCGCCGTCGCCTGCGGCGCCGACCTTGTGGTGGAGCTGCCAACCACCGTGAGCCTGTCCTCCGCCGAGGGGTTCGCCGCGGGAGGCGTCGGCATTCTGTCGAAGCTGTGCGATGCCCTTTGCTTCGGCGCGGAAACCGGCGAAGCAGAGCTTCTGATGGAGACCGCCCGGGCGCTGCTTTCGGAGGACTTTTCTCCCCTGCTCCGCCGGGAACTGGACAGCGGCAAGTCCTTCCCCGCCGCCCGCGCCGAGGCTCTCGCGCAGATGGGGCTGTCCGGGGAAATCCTGCGCCGCCCCAACGACATTCTGGCCGTGGAATACTGCAAGGCCATTCTCGCCCAGCGCTCCCCTATGGTTCCCTTTCCCATCCGGCGGGAGGGGTGCTATCACGACCGGACGCCCGACCGGGAAAATCCCTCCGCCACGGCGGTACGACGTCTCATGCTGGAGGGCGGGGCGTGGGGTTCCTTCGTCCCGGAACCTGCCCGGGCGATTTTTGAAAACGCGCCCCTGCATAGCCTTGCCGCCGGAGAACGGGCGGTACTCGTCCGGCTGCGCACCATGACCGACGCAGAATTTGAAGCCCTGCCCTACGGCGGGGAGGGCTTGTGGCGCAAATTCATGCACGCCAGCCGCCGGGAAGCCACATTGGAGGACATCCTCACCAGTGTCAAATCCAAGCGCTACACCCGCACCCGCCTTGACCGGATGATGATGTGTGCCTACCTCGGCATTACGGCGGAAATACTCGCCGCCCCCGTCCCCTATATCCGGGTGCTGGCCTTCAACGAAAAAGGCCGCGCCATTTTAAGCGCGGTCAAAAAAAGTGGTTTTTTCCGAAACGCCGGAGAAACCATCCCCCACCCCTATCAGTCGCTGGAACAGCGCTGGGGCGACCTGTACGGTCTGTTCGCTCTAAGACAGCCGGAAGCCCCCGGCGCAGAGCAGCGCCGGAGAATTGTATTTGCGTCGGACTAACGCCTCGGTCCGTGTTGACATTCCCCGTTTTTCATGATATTGTATCCGGAAAATACCCAAAAGGAGAAAAATCCGCAAAAATGTCGTTAAAATTTCCAAAACTGAAAACAACCAACTGTATCGTCGCTTTCCTCAGCTCCGCGCTGCAAGCCTTTGGCATGTACAATATCCACGCCCTGTCCGGGGTGACCGAGGGCGGCGTGCTGGGCGCCACGCTGCTGTTTGACCACTGGTTCGGGCTTTCCCCTGCCGTCAGCAGCTTCGTTCTGAACATCGCCTGCTACGTTCTGGGGTGGAGAACGCTGGGCAAGTCCTTCATCGCCTACTCCGCCATCGCCGCCTGCGGCTATTCCGCCAGCTATGCCATCTGCGAGCTGTTCCCGCCCCTGTGGCCGGGTATCGCGAGCCTTCCCCTTCTGGCCTCCGTGGTGGGCGCATTGTTTATCGGCGTCGGCGCTGGACTTTGCGTCCGGGCGGGCGGCGCCACCACCGGTGACGACGCCCTTGCCATGAGCCTTTCCCATCTGACAAAAATCCCCATTCAGTGGATTTATCTGACCAGCGACCTGATCGTGCTGGGTCTTTCCCTGACCTACATTCCCGTGCGGCGCATCGGCTATTCCCTGCTGACGGTCATTCTGTCGGGGCAGCTGATCGGTCTGATGCAGAGGATCAAAGGCCGCCCGGAAGCCGCTTAATTAGGGTCTATCTGAAAACCGGGAATATGACCAACAGCGAGGGATTTTTCGCC
>ERZ772812.221-NODE-221-length-57149-cov-7.149946_pt1 | contig 57149 bp, 83 predicted proteins | sample MGYA00511343_ERZ772812 | MGnify/ENA primary metagenome ERZ772812 (study PRJEB29015, sample SAMEA2737706) | human gut metagenome | biome: human gut; feature: human-associated habitat; material: faeces | place: China | collected 2012 ...
CTTTTTTCACTGATTCTGCTGAAAAAACCTCATATCCGGATTTTTTCAGTGAAAATGTAATTCCACGATTTAAATTTTCATCATCTTCAACCACGAGTATACCTGGCATAGCATATGCACCTCTCTTTATTAACTATATATATCAGCTGGGAGATGACTCCCACCTCTATAGGTGGTAAGAAACAAGCTTGTATCAGTGGGGGAGTCAATCCCCCATTGATTATGCCTCCTCCTTTTTTACATATGTGAGCTGAATATCATAACCGAGAGCATCCAGCATCTCTACAAAAGTTTTATTCATAACGCCATCGCCCTTTTTGATGATACGATTTACATATTGTCCTGTTGAACCAATCATCTCTCCCAGCTGTGCCTGTGTTTTTCCAGCTTCTATACACTTGATTTTTACATCTACTTCTATATTATTTTTCAGCATTCGTATCACCTCATCTGAAATTTGTAAAATAACACTAATCGGATAATATTATAACACATCTTCCTTGCTCTTTACTACAATTTTCTCCACTAGACTGCTCCAAAGGGCATCGTCAAATTCTGTGATAACGCCTTCCTGGTCTTTCAGGACTGTGATGAATCTGCCCATCTGTTCATACCTTGCTTCATTGTCAGAAATTGCGGTGCTGACTTCATCGTATTGCGCTTTCAGTCTGTCATAGCGTTCCACCAAGGCATTGTAGTGTGTTTTGGGCTTTGCCCGTGTCAACACAATGGCACATACACTCGGAATGTCTATCCAGCAACACCAACAAAAAAGCCTGCTCAAATTCTACGTTTTGCCGAGAGTAAAAAAGAGCCGCTTTCCCGAAAAATTCTCGGAAAAGCGGCTCAAAAAGCCTTGGGTAAAGGTACAGGTCCATCGAATTTGCCAAAGCCCATTTTGGCATCTTTTTGTCACGCCTCTAAAAATGGGCGCAAAAAAGCCCGGAAGTCGTTGAAACTTCTAGGCTTTTCGCAGCGGCATCTTTTTTGGTGCAGCTTGATGGTGGAGCTCAAGAGAGTCTGTACGAACGTCCGAGGCATTACTTTCGTTTTCTGCTTTGCTCGTCAATTCTTCCAGCGAATATGAGAATTTGTGTTTGCCGGGCGTATGGTAGTAGTCGATCTGAATGCGGTCATCCCAAAGCGTCACCGATTTTACGAACGTGTCGATCAGCTTCTTTTGGTGCTCCTTGCTTCCGACGTTTCCCTCGCGCATCTGCTCCAGCGAGAAAACAACTCGTTCGCGTTCTATCGGCTGTGACGCTGCCTTTGCTATGGACAATGAACGCTCCAGATCGTGTATCGTCCCCTCGACTTCAAGCAGCCGGGCCTTGGTCGTTTCCGTGATGATTCCCTGTTCGATTGCCGCCATGATATTCTTCGCAACCTTGCGATTATCAGCCAGATCGCGTTCGAGCTGAGCAACGCCCGATTCCCTCCGCGCCATGGCCTGAAAGCTCATGGTGCTGTCTGCAATCCACTCGATTGTATCGTCCTGCAAGATGTAATCCTGCGTCAGACGCGCGATCAACTTTTCAATGAAGTCGCGGCGCACGTTCTTCTTCTCACATCGGCCCTCTGCGTGACGCTTCTGGCATTGGTAGTAATTATGCACGGTTCCGTTCTCCCCGGTGCCAGATACACCGATCATGTAGGAACCGCAATAGCCGCAGAACAGCTTCCCTGTAAGCAGATATTCTCCGTTTGCCGACCGCCGCCCGGCGGTCTTTTTCTTATTTGCGAGCTTTTCCTGCACGGCTGTGAAAACCTCCTTTTCCAAGATCGGCGGTATTCCGTCCTCGACCACAACGCCAGAGTGGCGATAGACGCCGATGTAATTGTCATTCTTCAGCATGATATGGAAGCTGTTCTTATTCCACTCTCGGCCGAGCTTCGTGTGGATACCGCGCTGGTTGAGCGAGCGGGCAATCTCAGCAACCGGCACGTCTTTCAGAACACTGTCGAAGATCTCACGGACAACGGCTGCTTCATCAGGCGCGATGGCATATTTGCCCTCCTTGCTTTTGACGTAGCCGAGCGGGAGCATACCGTTCACCTTGCATTCGTTGGCGTTGTCCACCATGCCACGCTTGATGTCCTCGCCCATGTTCTCGGAATAGAACTGATTCACGTTCATCATTGTCCGCAGCGCAAAGCGGCCTGCGGCGGTGTTGCCGAATTCCTCTTTGGCGTACAACGTCTTGATTCCGAGCAAATCAAGCCGGGCCTCATACTGCAAAGCGTTCAGCATATTGCGGGCAATACGGTTGCTTTTGTACGCGACAACGATCTGGAAGTGCCGTTTCTCCGCATCGCGCATCATGCGCTGGAAGTTCGGACGTCGGTCAGAGCGACCGGACACTGCCTTGTCTGCATAAATGCCGATGATTCTGATTCCGTTCTTTTCGGCAAACTCCGTGCATTCAGCGATCTGCTGCTCAATGCTTTCTTCTTTCTGGTTGTGCGAAGAATAGCGGGCGTAAATCACGCCAATCTGTTCAGCGGGCGCGTATTCAATTTTCTTCGCTGAACGTGCCATAGTTCCTTACCTCAAAGATCAAATTCAACTGTATGACTTTGCTTTTTCTGCAAGCCATTCTACGACATAACCGTATAACGGCTCTGGAATAGTTTCAGCCGATGGAAGTTCATCTGGCAATTCAAAATCGTACATCCCGGTATTCTCTTTGTGAAGGTTTCCGACGGTTCCGTCTTCCCTCTTGTATTCATAAGTATCTTCCTGTGCGAGTGATGCTGAAACAGTAACTTTTCCATTGGCGAACGAATGGCGGCATTTGTCAAGTGGACTGGACATGAAAACGAAAGAGATTGTTTTGCCGGAACTGAGCGATCCAAGGCGATATGCAGCATCAAAATCATACTCGTTCTTTTCGCTGGTAATATACGCACTTACCGATAGATCTTCTTCTCGCAACCAATGAAACCCCGCATCGTCAAGTTCAGACGCATCAATATCAATGACAACATAAAGCGTATAGGCGTAATTGCTTGTCTGCACTTCGTATGCGGAAACATCTTTTATAAAAACGTTACTCCCGTTGTATGAAATTGCAAATGGAAGACTCCCGGCGAACTCGGTGTCCCCCATCTCAGAGGTCGAATAAAAGTTCCCCGCTTCATTTAAGCCGCTCTCTATCGTAGATCCACTTCTCGCTCCGCTGCACCCTGTGCAAAATACGATAATTGCCAGAATAAAAGCAAAAGACGCCACCGTTCTCATCTTCATCTTCATTTCCTCCTTGTCGAAATAACGAGATTGTTATATTCTCTCGAAATAGACCAATTACCTATTTTTGTGCTATAATCAAAAATGCGCCGGCAGCCAAAAAGAAAAGGAGATACTGCAATGTCGAGCAAGGAACTGTTGGCCGTACTATGCCTGTTGGGAAAGATGTCCGATACCGCAAAAAAGGAATGTCTTACGTTTCTTCGCTTGCTGCGAGAAACCGAAGAAACGAAATTGCTTGCTGCTTCTTCGCATCAGACAAACCAGCCAGAAGTGAAATGATCTCCATATCGACCGATGCCAGCCCGTCCTCTTCACTGTGGGCGGGCGTTTTTACGTCCACATCCATATCATCAACAAGCGTAAACAGTTCGTTCAGCGTTGTGTGCATCCCCGCAGCCAGCTTATTCAGCGCCTGAAGCGTTGGCGTGATCTTCGCGCCGGTACTCGGGTTAATCCCCTTTTCAAGCATACTGATATATCCATTTGAAAGGCCGCATTGCAGCGCAAATTGGCGCTGAGAAAGTCCATTGTCTGCCCTGTATTTAATTACAAGATCCTTGAGCGTCATGGTAGTGCCTCCGATGTTTTGTTAAAAATATTATACATTCGGCAATCAGCATCGTCAAGACGTCCGTAAAATTTTTTGAACATTTTTGTTCAATTTGCTTGACAGCCGTGGAATAACGTGGTAATGTGTTCGTGTCAAGCAAATTAAACACCTTGGCAGAAAGGAGGAACGCCCCGTGGGATACCGCATCAAGGAAGTCCGTGAAGAAAAGCGCATGACGCAGGAAGAACTTGCAGCAAAAAGCGGCATCAGCCGCACAACGATCTCTGGTTTGGAGAACGGAACAGCTCGCTCCGCTTCGACAAAGACGTTGCTGAAAATTGCTGCTGCGCTTGAAACGACCGTGGACTGTATTTTTTTTGCCGATAGTGTTTAATCAGTTAAACACTCAATGAGAAAGGAGGACAGAACTTGCCGCCGACCATCAATGTCGATTCCATTCCAGAGTTCCAGAGGAACGCGCTGGCAGATATGGCGCTCGATCTCACCCGAGCCTGCTTTGAGATTCCTGGCATGGAAGAACGCTACCAGCAATGGCTCATCGGTTATCGGGAACGGAAACGGCAACGCGCCGCTGGGAAAGGAGATGAAGCCACCAAGAAAAAGTAAGGGGCCGCTCCGCTGGCACAGAAACGACCCCAGGCACAAAGACCTACCTCGATCATAGCAGTGAAAAATCTTATCGTCAAGGAGGAATGCAGATGCCGAACAATCTGAAAGAGCTTCGGCTAAAAACAAAAACTCCCGCAAAAGAAATGGTCGCTGTTGTGCAGACCATCTACCCCAAGTACGACATGACAAGCCAGAGCAAGTGCGAGAACAGCGACGCCTACGGCGTTTGCCTGACACAGAAAGCCATGAAAGCCCTCTACGCCGAGTTCGACCCGGACGGCAACGTTCGCAAGAACTTCCGCACCGCCGATCAGCACCGGCTCAAGGACAAGCTGCACGCCAGAATCACCGCCGACGAAGCTGCCCAGCTCAAAGCGCATCTTGCAGCCGACGGCTACGACACTGTGCAGGACTGGCTCACCGATGTTGTGCGCGGATATATCAGCAAAGGAGATTGCGAATGAATAAATACTACTTCACCTACGGCACGGATGGTCAGCCTTTCGTCGGCGGCTGGACGGAAGTTGAAGCCCCGAACGTCAACTTGGCTTGCGCGGCATTCCGGCTTGCCCACCCCGACAAGGAGCCCGGCATCCTGAATTGCAGCAGCGCATACACCGAAGAAAACTTCCTGAAATCCTGCATGGCTTCCCCGGATGGAAACTTCCGAAAGTTCTGCCATGAGCGTATCAGCTTCACGTTCACGGTCGAGCCATGTGACCCGGATGAGCCTGTTGATTTTGAACGCATGAAAGGAGAATCTACATGATCGTAAATGTCTATTACCGCGATGAGGAAACCGGCAGTGTCCGCGCTGGACGCGCCTATAGCTACCGCTGCAGCATTCCGAACGCCTCCGTTGGAATGGAGGTTATCGCCCCCCACAGCCAAACGCGAAGCACGCGCTGTGATCTGCGAGATCAACGTGCCGGAAAGCCGCATCGACGAGCGGATCTTGCCGCTGCTGAAAGAGATCACGCAGGAGGCGCCGACCGATGGAAAATAATCTGATCGTTGTCAAGCAGTTGCCGATTATCGAAGACCAGCTACGGCAGGTCAAGGCTTCTGTCGATGCTCGCGTTGCACAGGCGCTGGCGCTGGCTTGCACCGAGGAAACCTATAAGGACGTCAAGAAAGCCCGTGCCGAGCTGAACAAGGAATTTCAGGACTTGGAAGCCCGCCGCCGCGAGGTCAAGAAAGCCATCCTTGCCCCGTATGAAGCCTTTGAAAAGCTCTACAAGGAGTGCGCGGCCGATGCCTTTACCAAGGCAGACGCCGAGCTAAAAACGAAGATTGCAACTGTCGAGAACGGCATCAAGGGCGCGAAGCGTGACGAAATCGTCGCGTTCTACAACGAGTACCGCGCCAGCCTCAGCATTCCTGAAGACCTTGTTCCCTTTGAGCGGGCAGGCGTCAACGTCACAATGTCCGATTCCGTGAAAAAGCTGCAAGGGCAGGTTTCCTTGTTCTTGCAGAACGTATCCAACGATCTTCGGCTTATTGAGACGCTGGAACACAAGGATGAGGTCATGGTCGAGTACCGCAAGACGCTTTCCGCGCCGGAAGCCGCTCTGATTGTTGACCGCCGCCACAAGGAGATGGAGGAAGCCGCACGACGGCGCGCCGCCATGAAGTCCGCACAGGAAGTCCAAGATGCCGCGCAGGCGAAGATCGAAGAAGTTCTGAACGAAGAACCGCCTGCCCCCGTTTCTGCACCCGTCGAGCAGCCCATTCCCACCGAGGCGCCTGCTGAAAAGATCTATCAGGTTTCGTTCCGCGTCTGCGGCAGCATTGACAAGCTGAAAGCACTCAAAGAATTTCTCGTAAATGGAGGTTACGACTATGAGCAGTTCTAACATCGCGCCTGCCAAGAAGCAGACGTTCTCCGTCGCCATCAGCACGGAATCCTACCAGAACCTTATCCGCAATACGCTGAAAGACCCGAAACGCGCAAACCGCTTTATCGCGTCGATCACATCCGCCGTCGCCACTACTCCGGCGCTTCAGACCTGCGAACCCAGTTCCATCCTTGCCGGTGGTCTGCTGGGTGAAGCTCTGAATCTCTCGCCCTCGCCGCAGCTCGGTCAGTATTACCTTGTGCCGTTCAAGCAGAAAGCCAAGTACGACCGCGAAGGTCACCTTCTTTCGCCTGAATGCTCCAAAGCGCAGTTCGTCCTTGGCTACAAAGGCTATGTCCAGCTTGCGCTCCGCAGCGGGCAGTATTCCGATCTGGACTGCATGGAGATCCGCCAGGGCGAGTACCTCGGCAAAGATCCGCACACCGCAAAGCCACAGTTCAAGTTCATCGAAGACGATGATCTCCGTGAGTCGCTTCCGATCGTTGGCTACATGGCTTACTTCGAGTATCTGAACGGCTTCCGCAAGTGCATCTACTGGTCAAAGGAAAAGATGCTCAATCATGCGGATACATACTCGCAGGCGTTCAGCAAAGACGCCTACGACAAGATCAAGAACGGGCAGATCGCTGACAAGGATATGTGGAAGTATTCGAGTTTCTGGTACAAGGACTTCGACAGCATGGCAAAGAAAACCCTGCTCCGACAGCTCATTTCCAAGTGGGGAATCATGTCCACGGAAATGCAGCAGGCGCTCGCTGACGATTCCGGCATTCCGGCTGTTGACCCCAGAACCGGTGAAATCATTACCGACCATTCCGACGAGCTGGAGCTTACGACCGACGCTCCGCAGCCGGCCGTTGAGGGCAGCGCTCCCGCTCAGCTTCAGGAGAACGCCAGCGAGCCGGAGCAGATTGACCTCAGTTCGCTGTAATGAGCGTTCCGTTTGAAGTCCTCGCAACCGGCTCTACCGGCAACGCAGTCGTGATCGACGGGCAGATTCTCGTCGACTGCGGCGTTCCGTACAAGGTCGTGAAGCCAGTTGCAAAAGCTCTCAGGCTTGTTCTGCTGACACACTGGCACGGAGATCACTTCCGAAAAAGCACGCTCCACGCCCTCGCTGCGGACCGTCCGGCACTCCGTTTTGGCTGTTGTCGCTGGCTGGTGCGACCTCTGGTGGAAGCTGGCGTCAAGCCCGCAAACATCGACCTGTACGATTTTGACCACCGATATAGCTACGGTGATTTTACGGTCGAGCCTGTGCCACTGGTGCATGACGTTCCGAACTGCGGCTACAAGCTGCTGCTTCCGGCTGGAAAGGTCCTCTACGCCACTGACACAAACAACCTGAACGGGATCTCAGCGCCAAACTTCGACCTCTACCTGCTGGAAGCGAACTACGAAGACGCAGAAATCCAAGCCAGAATCAGCGAGAAAAAGGCAAACGGCGAATTCGTCTATGAGCGGCGCGTACTCGGAACACACCTTTCCAAAGCCAAGTGTGACGATTTCATTTACCAGAACATCGGACCTGCTGGCGAGTACGTTTACCTGCACGGTCACGTCGAGGAGGAAAAGGTATGAACGGCTTTCTGAAAGACATCACCTATGCCCGGAGCGGCGAATATATCCTGTCGATCTACACACGGGAAAGCTGCAAGGACCTTTGGAAAAACTTCGGCGAGCGCCCGATCACGTTCTCTATTGCGAAGAAGGCCGACCCACGCGGGCTTCGCGCAAACAGCTACGCATGGGCGCTCATTGAGCAGCTCGCGGCCAAGCTGAAAACTGACAAGGAATCCGTCTACGAGGAAATGATTCGGCGCTACGGTGTCGGTGAAAGCTACATCGACGAAGCCGGGAACGAGTGCAAGGTGCTGTTTTCCCTGCGTGACGGTGTGCCGCCGCGGCTCGTGGCCAGACACTATGCCGAGATCGGCATCGGCTACATCGAGGGCAAGAAATTCATCCACTACCGCGCCCTGAAAGGCACGAGCGAGTACACAGCCGCCGAGATGGCTGCTTTCCTCGATGGCATCATCGCCGAGTGTGAGGAACAAGGTATTCAGACCGGCCCGCCCGAAAAAACAGCTCAGTACAAGGAGGCGAAGAAGCCTTGACCGTTTATTGCGATTACTGCGGCCACAAAGCCGCGTTGGTCGATGATTCCGAGATCTATGGCCGCAGCTTCGGCCACACCGCGTATCTCTGCAGAAACTGCGGCGCTTACGTCGGCTGCCATGGCCGAACAGACAAGCCGCTCGGCCGTCTGGCCGATGCCACCCTCAGAAAATGGAAAATGGCAGCTCACGCCTCATTCGACCCTCTCTGGAAAACCGGGCCGTTCCGCGGGCGGCGCAAAGCCGCCTACGGATGGCTCGCCGAGCAGATGGGGCTTCCGATCGAGAAGACGCATATCGGAATGTTTGACATTCCGCAGTGTCAGGAAGTTATCAAAATCATCGAAAAAGGAGATTTCAAAAATGCTCAATTTCAATAAAAAAGACGCTCACGTTTATCCGTTTGACGAATCGCCCGGCGCCGGCATCATCATGGACGTCGACTTGGAGCAGATGATTCGCGAGTCCGAGCGGCTGCGGGTCTGTGAAGCAATTCTTCACAGCAAAAACCAGCGCGACGCACTCGAAGCCATTTTGGGAATGCCCCGCGCTATTGTGATTCCGAATGATGACGCGCCCGAAGCAGATACAGTGTCTTCGCAGGAGGAGAAGACATGCTGAACCGCATTGTTCTCATGGGACGTCTGACGCGCGACCCAGAGCTTCGCCGAACGCAGAGCGGCACGGCGGTTGTCTCCTTCTCCGTCGCCTGCGACCGCGATTACGCGGCGCAGGGCGCGGAGCGGGAAACGGATTTTATCGACATTGTTGCGTGGCGCGGTACAGCTGAGTTCGTAGAGAAGTATTTCAGCAAGGGGCGCATGATCGTCGTGGGCGGTCGGCTTCAAATCCGCAACTGGCAGGACAAGGAAGGCAACAAGCGCCGCTCGGCCGAGATCCTTGCCGACAGTGTTTACTTTGGCGATTCTAAGCGCGACGGTGACGGCGGCAAACCCAAGGGAGAGCCGACCTACGACCCGACCGGCGGCTTCTCGCAGCTCGCGGACGATGACAGCGAATTGCCGTTCTGAACTAGGAGGTGCCAATCATGGCAGAAAAGAGAATGTTTACGAAGTCCATCATTGACAGCGACGCATTTCTTGAAATGCCGCTTTCGGCTCAGGCTCTCTACTTTCACCTCAATATGCGTGCCGACGATGATGGCTTTGTCAACAATCCGAAGCGGATCACCGACTATGTCAACGCTTCGGCTGATGATCTGAAAATCCTGCTTGCCAAGCGATTTATCATCCGCTTCGATTCTGGCGTCATCGTCATCAAGCATTGGCGTATGCACAACACACTGAAAAGCGACCGCTACCATCCTACCGACTACCAAGACGAGCTGGCTCTGCTCTATGTTAAGCCCAATAAAGCCTATACTGAGAAACCGCAGATTCCGGAGATGCCCCCTGCACCTCTGGAACCAGAATGGAACCAATCTGGAACCAATTTGGAACCACAGGTAAGAGTAGTAGAGAGTAGTAAAGGTTTAGATGAGTCTAGTGAAGACTTAGATGAGTCTAGTGGAGATTTATCTGCTCCGAGCGCAGAGCCGGAAACCGTCTCCGCGCCGCCGATCATCAGCATCATTCTGAACGACAAGTCGCTCTTTGATGTGTTTCCGGAGGATTACAACCGCTGGTGCGAGCTGTACCCAGCCGTCAATGTCATGCAGGAGCTTCGGAAGATGTCAGGCTGGTGTACTGATAACCCCACGCGGCGCAAGACGAAAAAAGGTATTCGCCGTTTTATCAACAACTGGCTTTCCAGCGAACAGGACAAGGGTGGGCAGTATCGTTATCAGGGTGGTAGCTCCAGCGGCAACGTGTTTACCAACATCGCGGAGGGCATGAGAAATGGACAGGCTTGAAACGGCTGACATTCTGGCTGTCCTGAAAGCAGCCTACCCGCAGTTTTACAACGGTCTTGGCGCAAAGGACGCAAACAGGATCGTTGACCTGTGGGCAGAAATGTTCAAAGACGAGCCTGTTGCCGTGGTTGCACTCGCGGTAAAAGCCATGATTGCATCACGGACAAACACGTTTCCACCGAACATCGGCGAAGTCAAAGAGCAGATCACGAAAATGCGCATGCCAAAGGAAATGACTGCTGCCGAAGCGTGGACGCTGGTCTATCGGGCGATTGCAAACAGCGGCTACAACGCGAAAGAAGAATACGACCGTCTGCCACCTACGATTCAACGGCTTGTCGGTTCGCCGCAGCAGCTTCGGGAATGGGGCATGATGAACGCCGAAACAGTGCAAAGCGTGGTCGCTTCCAACTTTCAGCGTTCCTACACGGTGCGTATCAAGAGCGATCGGGAGTACATGGCGCTCCCGTCAGACATAAAACAGATGATCTCCGGTGTAGCGCAGCAGCTTGCGCTTGACGGAGGAGACGAGGATGGAGGATGGAGGATGAAGATATGAAAAGATGGGCAAGGCGCAACCTGCCTACGGTTGTTTTTCTGGCGGCGCTGGTTCTGCTCGCCGCTCTGGTGATTCTGGTAATTGAGATCGGCAAACCCAAAACGGCTTCCGGCACACTCGCCCCCGCTTCTGTCGTGCAGCCGATCAAGCAGGCGGAGCGGTTTGACGAAGCTGCCTACCAGAGCCGCTTGGTGATCGAGGCTTACGCGCCGGCTGAATACGAAACCGCCGATATTCCCCGTACATATGACCTGCCAGAGCCTCCCCAAGAGGCAGACAGCGAGCCTTGCGGAAAGGGCGGCTTCGAGTGCCAGAACAAAGAGGATTGGGAGCGCCTTGCCATCGTGATTTATCAGGAAGCCGGTGGAGATTCCTGCTGCGATATGTGCCGCTACCGTGTGGCTGACGTTGTCCTGAACCGCGTGAATGACCCGCGCTATCCAGATACCATTGAGGGCGTTCTGATGGACAACAAGTACGGCTTACAATGGGGGCTGCTCTCCGTGACCGGAATTGTCTGGCCGGACAAAGCAAGTGAACCGGGCGAAGCTGCTGCCGTGCAACGGGCGTGGGATATTGCAGCCGACGTCCTTGAGGGACATCACAGCGACCTCACGAGCGATTACATCTGGTGTTCTGAATACAAACAGGGCTCCGACGTGATCTACTGCGATGGCATCTACTTCGGAGCTGGATAGGAGGCAGCTATGGCAAAAGACCCGAAAAGACAGCTTCTGGGCAAGATCGCCCGCCAGAAAGGACAGTATTTCGAGCAGCGGCTTGATGGCTCTTTCGAGTATTACCGCGAACGCGGCTATGCTCTGATCGAAAAAACGCCAGAGCCGATGAAAGTCATCAAACCGGAGGGCAACGGGCGCTTTCTCGCCTGCTACACCAAGAAAGCGCAGGTCGACTACAAGGGTACGCTCAAAGGCGGGCGGACGATTCTGATTGAAGCCAAATTCACGTCTACTGACCGTCTGACACAGGATCGCGTGCTCGACATTCAGGCGTCCTACATGGATCGCCACCAGAGCCTCGGCGCACGCTGCTTCGTCGTTGCCGGCTTCTCGACCGGCGAAGTCTACAAAATCCCATGGAATGACTGGAAAGCCATGAAAGACCTCTTTGGACGGAAATACGTCAAGGAAGAAGATTTACAACCCTATCGGGTGAAAACGGCGTGGAACGGAACGCTGTTCTTACTCGACTGACAATGAAAGGAGTATTTACAATGAGCGAAATCACGTTATATGAAGCGCAAGCCAAGAAAATGCAGGGTATTTGTGACGAACACAATCTGACCTATCGCTTCCTTAAAGACCGCTACCCCATCATCTTCATCATCCGCCCGATTCAGGGCATGGACGCACAGATTTCCATGCTGGAAGCGGTTGAGGAAGCAGGCTATATCAGCCCCGAAGCCGAAATGATGTGGATCTTCAAAGACGGTGCGCTTGAAACGCGCGTCACCGGCGGCACGTTTACGATCTCAAAAACGCTCCGCACCAAGATCGAATCGATCTTGATGAAGATGATTACATACTGGCAGCAGTATTTCTTCAAGGACGTCTTGGAAAAGCACTCACTTGCCGCTGGCATGATGCCCGTCATCAGCGAGGAAGAAGCCGCAGACGATGAATACGAGGAAGACGTGGAAGGCATCAACGAGGAAGCAGAAGCTGAAACGGATGACGTAAACGAGCTGGAGGACGCGGATGATGAACTCTGCGTTACTGCCGACAATTCTGGCGCCGCCGATGATGACCTCTACGATCAGGCTGTCAGCGTTGTCCGCATGGAGAACAAGGCGACGGTTTCTCTCCTGCAGCGCCGCCTGAACGTCGGCTATGCCCGCGCCGCCCGCATCATGGAGCTGCTGGAGGAAAACGGCATCGTCGGCCCGTACGCTGGCTCGAATCCGCGCGAAGTGCTCCCGGCTGATGAACCGGACGATATGGAGGACGCGGCTGATGAATGAGTTGAAGCCGCCGATGCTCAAGCGCGAGGACTACAAGGCTATCAAACACATGAACCGTGAGGACATGACGAAGTATCTCTATCGTGTCTACCGGCGCGGCTTCGATGCTGGTGTCGAGTCCACCAAAGGCAAGGTTACCAAGCGTTCCATCGTACCGCCTGAACCGGCGCAGACGGAGGAATAAGCCATGGGAAGAAGTGTGCCGCACAATCTGAAAAGCACCCATCAGACGGAGTTTGTAAAGATCTTCAACTCCCTCTGCGGCCGATATGGACGCTGGGAAATCTGGCAAGATTTCATAACACTCGCCGCAATCGCGATCTCAAATACCGTTGACCGGAGTCAAGCCGCTGAGCGCGAAAAGACGTACATGACGATTGCCGGAAAGTACAAGCCCGAAGAAATGCTCAAATTCTCGCAGATGCTCCAAGAGGTCGTGATTGGTATGGATTTTAACCCGGACCAGGACTTTCTCGGTGAGCTTTACATGGCGCTTGATCTGGGCAATGACCACGCTGGACAGTTTTTCACGCCCTATAATGTCTGCCGTATGATGGCCGAGATCACCGGCACAGACCTCCAAGCGCGTGTAGAGCGGGACGGCTGGATCTCCGTCAACGATTGTGCCTGCGGTGCAGGAGCGTTGCTGGTGGCGTTTGCAAATGCCTGTACGCGACAGGAAATCAACTACCAGACCTCCGTGCTTTTTACGGCGCAGGACATTGACTACATCGTTGGCCTGATGTGCTACCTGCAGCTCTCGCTCATGGGCTGCGCCGGGTACGTCGTGATTGGCGACACGCTTCTTCATCCCTCAACAGCACTTGACCGCCGGGGGCTTATCCCCCGGCCAGACCAGAACATATGGTACACCCCGTTTTATTTCCGCGACATCTGGCACTACCGCCGCATTTGGGCGCAGATGGATTTACTGCTTCAGACAGACGAAAAACCCGCCGAGCAAGTTACCGGCAAGTTAAAATCGTCTGCCGCGCTGCCGCCATTGCCCTTGCAGGAAACGAAAACCGGGCAGCTCACACTATTCTGACAGAAAGGAGGAATCGCCTGACACATGGGAAAATGGACGGACGATCAACTTCAATATCTCCGCGAGCATAGTCGCTCACAGCCGGCAGCGGCTATTGCCGCAGCGCTTGGCCGGACGGAAGGGTCTGTACGACAAAAGAGGCGTTCGCTCGGACTGCAAAGCTATCACGCAGGATGGACAAAAGCAGAAGAACAATTCCTCCAAGATCAATGGGGTGTCATGTCAATCCCCGCGATTGCAAAGCGCCTTAACCGCTCCGTCGAGGCTGTCGTCGTGCGAAAAAACAGGCTGGGGCTTGGCCCGGTTCTATTCGGCGGCGACTACATATCCATGAATCAGCTTATAATCGCCGTTTGCGGCACCAATGCCGGTGGGAACTACAAGCTGAAAAGCTGGGTTGAGAACCGTGGCCTCCCGATTCACACAAAGCGCGTCAATCAGAACAGTTTTCGTGTCATTCGGCTCAATGAGTTTTGGAAATGGGCAGAACAGCACCGCTCGTTCATTGATTTTTCCAAAATGGAGCCGTTGGCGCTGGGCGAGGAGCCTGCATGGGTAGCCGAGCAACGCAAGAAGGACTTTCAGGCATTTGCCATCCAGCGGAAAGACCCATGGACACCCGATGAAGACGCGCGGCTGAAAATGCTGCTTCAGCAGCATCGGTACGGATACGCTGAGCTTTCCGATATGCTGCGTCGCTCGGCCGGCGCGATCCAGCGCCGATGCAACGACCTCGGCCTGAAAGAGCGGCCGGTCAAAGCCGACAATCATGGTTCATCCGCAGCTTGGACACAGACCGACTTCGATGTGCTGGCAGACGGAATCCGAAAAGGCAACAGCTACACCGCCATTGGCAAGGCACTCGGCAAATCCGAAAAAGCCGTGCGCGGGAAAGTTTATTTCGTCTATCTGACCGAGAATCAGGACAAAGTACGCGCCATGCTCAAAGATCAGCCTTGGGGTTATGGCGCGCCAGACCCGACCGTAAAGCAGGCGGTACACCTGTCCAGAACGCGAACAGAAACCGTGCAAACACTTGAAATGCTCTGCTCAGTGCTCCGCAAGCGCATCAACGACATTGACGATAATCCATACTGGCAGCGGCTGTTATGCGTAAGCTGGGATGAAATCAAAGGGTGTGACCGCTGTGAAAACTGCGACGAATGCACCGAGTTCCGCAGAATCCCGCCGCAGCACTGCGCTCGCTGCGGTCGTTCTTTCATCGAGCGCAAAGAAAATACATTCTGCCCAACCTGCCGGCTGGCGCGGAAGAAAAAAGCGCAGCGGCATTGGTGCCGCGTAAACGGAGCGCAAACGCGCCCCTGAACTGAAAGGAGATTCACAAATGCCTCAAATCGTAAATATCGCAATCGACCGTCTTTTCCCACACTCCGACAATCCGCGCAAGGATCTCGGTGATCTGTCGGAGCTTGCCGCAAGCATCAAGGCCAGCGGCGTTCTGCAGAACCTGACGGTCGTTCCGGATGAACCGGACAACCCCGATACGGACTACACCATCATCATCGGTCATCGTCGTTACGCTGCCGCGAAGATCGCTGGTCTGACCGAATTGCCCTGCATTGTGGTCGAAATGTCTGAGCGGGAGCAGCTTCAGACCATGCTCGTTGAAAATATGCAGCGCAGCGATCTGACCGTCTATGAGCAGGCGCAGGGCTTCCAGATGATGCTCAACATGGGCGATTCCGTAGCTGAAATCGCCGAAAAATCCGGCTTCTCTCAGACCACCATTCGCCGCCGTGTAAAACTGCTTGACCTCGACCGGCAGAAATTCCAGAAAGCTGAATCCCGCGGTGCGACGCTCAACGATTATCTGGAGCTTGACAAGCTGGACAGTCCCGAAGACAAGAACAAGGCCCTTGACGCCATCGGCACAGCGAATTTCAACAGCGTTCTGAAAAGTCTGATTTCCGAGCAGGAAATCCGAAAGAAATTTGCTGAATGGACTGAAATTGCAGACAAGTTTGCATATCAGATTGAAAGAACCGGCGAATTCAACGGCCAAAACGTCGGTATGGTCTATTGCGACGGGTATCACCGCTGGGATTTGAAAAGAGAAATGACCGTGCCGGAGGATGCTAACGACGTTCGTTACTTCTACAGGACAGATTCGTCCGGAATTACGCTCTACAAGGAGCGCCAGCAATCGCAGCAGCCAGACCCCGAAGCCGAAGCCCGCGAGGAACGGCGCCGCAGAGACGAACAGGCCGAAAATGAATTTGCGGAAGTAGCGGAGGCCCATTTTGAACTGCGCAAGGATTTCATCAAAGAGCTTCCGAACAGCGTATTCAAACAGCACATGAAGGAAATCGCCTTGTTCTGCGTGGCAACGACAGAGTCAATCGACGGTGGCTACTGCAATTCCATCAACCCTCGGCTCTGTGCCCAGCTCCTTGGCATGAGACTTTCGCCAGACGATGAAAACGAAGATTTCTGCGATATGGGCTTTGTCCGCAGCGCGGCGGAAGCCCAGCCGGAAAAGCTGATTTTCTGCTGCTGCTATTCTGCCCTCGATGACGAGGACATGAGCTACTACCGGCGCGTGTGGAACATGAACCACTACGAATATGAGCTTTGCGAAAATTCGGACTTGGATCACATCTATGAAATCCTCGAAACGCTCGGCTATGAGAAGTCGGACGATGAAGAAGAAATGGCAGAAGGTACGCACCGGCTCTTTACTATATACGGTGCTGCGGAGGATTCCGACGATGACCGCGAGGAAACAGAATGAGTATGGAGGGAATAAAGATGTCATCTTGTAAAGCGTGCATGGCGGCTATCGTCTGGATTAAGACACCAGCCGGGAAATCCATCCCCTGTGATGCCACCCCGCGCTACTACATCGAAAAGCCGCGCGTCGGCAGTAAGAAAATTGTCACTTGGAACGGGCAAGTGCTTTCGTGCGAATACACGGAAGACCCAGCCAAAGCAACCGGTGTGGGCTATGTGCCGCATTGGGCAGCCTGCCCCTACGCCGATCGTTTCAGAACAGGAGGACGCAAATGAAAGAAATGGTATATAGCAGCGACCCTAATGCGGATCGTGAGATTCTGGACGAAGGGTATGTCCACGGGTATCATTACTGCATTGTTTCTCTCGGTTCTCACCCGTGCGCCTATGTTGAAATTCCCAAAGACCACCCGTGCTACGGGCTTAACTATGAGAAAATCAAGGTTAGCTGCCACGGCGGCTTGACGTATTCCGAGAAAGGCATCGGTCCTCTGTTTCCGGATGCGTTCTGGATTGGCTGGGACTATATGCACTTCGGTGATCGTATCGAGCTGCTGAGCTACGGTGCCCGAGGAAAGACATGGACAACGCGCGAGATACTGACAGAAGTTGAAAACGTGGTGTATCAGCTCTCAGGGATTGGAGGAAAAGTCGGTCTGTTTTCCATTGAGGAAGCAGCGGCAGCGATGGAGGTAAACGATGTCTAAGCCGAAGAAACTCGGAATGCCATCCAGCTACACCTCAAATGCAAGGGTGGACTTTCTGCGCCGTCCAAAGGCAGCCGAGCGTCGGAAATGGGCAGTAGCGAGTGATGATCGTCTGGCTCGCATGGAGCAGAAGCGGATGGCGCGCGAAAAGGAGGAAACAACCCATGACACGGAAACGTGCTGTTAAGTTGCTGATGGCCCGCGGATATAGCCGCAACCGGGCAAACAGGATTATGCAGAGCAAGGCGCCAGGTGACAGCAATCTCCAGGCATACAGAACATATCTTCGCTGCGATAGTGTCTGCGATACCATTGCTCAACTCTCACGTCGTTTTTTCAAATGTCTTGTTTCCGCAAACGCTCTCACCGAAGCCCTGCTCTTTATGGGTGAGGCGTTGGCTGGGAGGTGACGGCATGAAGCGAAAAAGAGCTTTAAAAATACTGATGGGCGCTGGCATGAGCAGAAACGATGCCTGCCGGTTTATCCAAGAACCTTTTGCGGTCGAGAACGATGCCAAAGTTTTCGTTGGTCTATACAGGATGGCGGTCAGGAAATCTCACGTGCATATCATGGCCGATGGCGACAAAACGTTCATTCGTTTCATTCCGAAGAACAAGCAGCCACGTTGCTACTTCAACACGCACCTCGAATGCCCCGCAGACCGCGTTTGCGCGATTTGCCGAAATGATGTTTTCTATGTTCAAAGCGTGGAGTGAAGAAGTATGACGACTGCAATCAGCAGACTACTGCTTGGTGACGCGCTGGAACAGCTGCGAACATTGCCATCCGAAAGCGTCCATACCTGCGTTACCTCTCCGCCGTATTATAATTTGCGAGATTACGGCATAGCAGGTCAGATTGGAAGAGAGACAAGCGTAGAAGAGTACCTGCAAAAATTGGTCCGTGTTTTCCGCGAGGTTCGGCGGGTCTTGCGGGAAGACGGAACCCTATGGGTGAACATGGGTGACAGTTACGCTACCAGATCGGGCAAGCAGCCGCCGACGAACACCCGTAATTCTTACGGGCACACGGAAAAACGCACACCGCAAGGTTACAAATACAAGGATTTGATCGGCGTTCCGTGGCAGTTGGCTTTTGCGCTCCGGGAAGACGGGTGGTATTTGCGGCAGGACATCGTCTGGTATAAAACAAATGCCATGCCAGAGAGTGTAAAAGACCGCTGCACAAAAAGCCATGAGTACATTTTTCTGCTGTCGAAGTCAGAGCGCTATTATTTCAACGCGGCAGCAATCAGAGAGCCGGTTACATCGATCAAGGGAAACGCCAGAACGTTCCGCGGCGGTGGCGCCTACGTGGGCGGTCAATGCTATAGCAACAGCGCCTGCGTGGAACGCAAGAGCCATGGAAACTGTGAGAATCAAGCGGGCTATAGGAACAAGCGTGACGTGTGGCCCGTCAGCACAACCGGATTTCGCGGTGCGCACTTTGCCGTATTTCCTGAGAAGCTGATTGAGCCTTGCGTTGTGGCGGGCTGTCCAGAAAGCGGCATCGTTCTCGACCCCTTTATGGGGTCTGGTACAACCGGCGTTGTGGCAAAACGGCTGGGGCGGGAGTTCATCGGGATTGACTTGAACTCCGAGTATGTAGAGATTTCAGCCAATAGGATAAAGATGGAGGGAACAAATTATGCCGAGAACCGATGAATTGACCTGCCGGTTTTGCGGTGCGGACAGCCGCTGCAAGGTCGAGGAAGTATATCTGCGTCCAAGAACACCGCCCATGTTTTGCGTCAGGTGTTATAATTGCAATAGAGTGGGCAAGCCGAAAGGTACGAAGAAGACTGCGATCCGCGCGTGGAAGAAGACGAAATAACGATGGAAAGGGGCGGCACACATGACTCTGGCGGAACTGAATGGACACCTTGATCTTGTCCAGCAGCTTCAGAAAACCGAAGAACTGATTCAGGGCTTGTGGAATGCGGCCGTTCCCGGGGCGCAGAAGCTGGATGGAATGCCGCACGCCTCCGGCGTCAATGACAAGGTCGGCGTCCTCGGCGCGGAGATTGCGGACATGGAGACGCAGCGCGACGCGCTGAAAGAACAGATTGCCAGAAGTGAGGAAACGATTGCTGTCTGGATCGCTGGAATCGAGGACAACACAACGCGCCTTGTATTCCGGCTGCGTTTCATTCGAGGTATGCCATGGAAGGTAGTTGCAAGTGTGCTTGGCGGTCGAAATTCCGAGGATGGCGTCAAGTCCATATGTTATCGCTTCCTCGGAACTTGCCCCGCCATGACGCGCGCTGACGCGCTGTGACGCTTGCAATCACCCCTAAGATGTGATTTCATGTAAACTGTAAAATTCCAAATCAAGCCGGGCGGCGCTCCTGATCGGGGCGCTGCTCATTTTATTCGGAAGGAGGACATGCCTCCACGATGCTCCTTGCGTGGAGGATGGCTCGGACCTGCGGCGTATCGCCAACGCTGCCGGCTGCGGGTACATCGAAAAAAAGGAGGAAACCCTATGTTGCTCACATGAGCGGCGCGGGGTCAGCAGCAATGATCTACTTGCAAAACAACGTATTCGATGAAGCATTGGAACGGCTGCGGATGATCTTCGACGGCCACGACGATGTGATCGTCAGCATGTCCGGCGGCAAGGACAGTACAGTTCTTTTCCGCATGGCGCTTATGGTTGCGCAGGAGCGCGGGCGTCTGCCGCTCAAGGTATTCTGGCTCGATCAGGAAGCTGAGTGGCAAGCGACGGTGGACTATATGCAGCACATCATGGAGCTGCCGGAAGTCACGCCGTATTGGTTCCAGATTCCCTTTGAGTTCACAAACACGCTCTCCCCAGAGAAGAATTTCATCAGTGTTTGGAATCCGGAGGACAAAGCGATCTGGATTCACCAGCAGCACCCGCTCTCCATCAAGGAAAACCCCAGCAGCGAAAACCGATTCCATGAGCTTGTCAACGTCCTCCCGTCCTACTGCACCGATTCTGAGAATTGTGCCGTGCTGGTGGGTATGCGCATGACGGAAAGCCTGAACCGGCGCGTTGCTATCACGCAGCATGAAGCCCGATACAAAGGCGTGACGTGGTGCAAGAAGAAAGTTGGCAGGTGTCAGGTGTTCTGGCCGATCTACGATTTCACTAACGATGACATCTGGACAGCCATTGCCAAGAATCACTGGGCCTACAATCGCGTCTACGATCTGCAATATCAGTGGGGCTTGGCAAAGGAAGCAATGCGCGTCTCGGCGCTCATCCATGAAACCGCCTGGCACTCGATTGAAATGCTGCAGGAGTTCGAGCCTGAAACCTACAACAAATTCATCCGTCGCGTATCTGGCGTCGGCACGTTCGCCCATACCTTCGACAGCGGCGACATTATTCCGCGCCAGCTCCCCTTTGCATTCCGTTCGTGGCAGGAATACCGCGACTATCTGCTTGTCAATATCGTGAAGCCCGAATACCACGAGCTGTTCCGAAACCGCTGGAAGAATCAGACCGGAGACGAATGGTATCGTGTCCATGTCAAAGAGATCGTCCTGAATGATATTGATGGCACGAACAACGCAAATGCCCGCTCCCGTTTCCGCATCCGGGAAAAGGCTCCCACCTATCGCAAACGCGACGCCGCGCAGTTTGAGCAATATATGGGCAGCAAGAAATGATTTCAGATCAGCCCATTCATCAGGTCGAGTGGATACCCATTGAAAAGGTCCACGCAAATGACTACAACCCCAACAGTGTCGCCACACAGGAGATGAAGCTGCTTTATCGCTCCGTCAAAGCGGACGGCTACACGCAGCCCGTCGTTACCATCTACGACGAAAAGAAAGACCGGTATGTTATCGTCGACGGCTTCCACCGATACAGCATCATGCGCAGATTCAAAGACATCTACGCTTCATGCGAGGGGAAGCTGCCCTGTGTTGTGCTTCATGGCAAGACCATGAATGATCTCATGGCCTCGACCGTTCGGCACAACCGCGCCAGAGGCAAGCACTCCATTAACGGTATGTCCAATATCGTCATGGAAATGCTGATGAACGGCGCGACCGATCTGCAGGTCTGCAATGAGCTTGGCCTAGAACCGGAAGAACTGGTGCGCCTCAAGCACATCACCGGCTACGCAAAGCTCTACGAAAACAATTCATTCACACGCGCTGCAATCTCCGAGAATCAGGCGCGTCAGCTTCAGAAGTATCGAAAGGAGGCTGGCACTGATGGAGATTGTTAATCAGATCGTGATGAAGAAGATTTCCGAGGTCAAGCCGTATGTCCGCAATCCTCGGAAGAACGATAAGACCGTCAACCTGCTCGTTGAGATCATCCCAAAGGTCGGCTTCAATGTGCCGCTCGTCATCGACCGCAACGGCGTTATTGTCAAAGGTCACGCCCGATATGCTGCTGCCATTCGGCTCGGCATGGAGGAAGTTCCATGTGTCGTGACAGACGCAGACGAAGAAACAATCAAGCTCGACCGTCTGGCAGACAACCGCATATCTGAGTTCTCGGAGTGGATCAACGATGAATTGCTGCATGAGATTGATATGCTCAACCTCGACTTCGACTTTGATCTTGAATCCCTCGGCTTCCCCGCTCCCAGCGACGACTTTGATGCCGACACCCTTTTCGATGATGGGGTGGTCGGTGAATCCGAAGAGGATCGTCGTGCCAGATACCAAGCCTATCTGGATAACGCCGCAAAGGAAGAAGCACAGAATGTTGCAATCACCACGCAGGAGCAGGTAGACCGCGCCAAAGCGTCCGCTCTGAGCGTAGCCGAGAAGCCGCCAAAGTATGCCAAGGTTGTTTGTGAGCATTGCGGACACGTCATGTTCATCAAGGAGGGCGATGCAGTTTTCTCCGCAGAACAATCGTAGGTCCTGATATTATTCGCAATGGTCGGGTGGGTATGCAGCCGATTCACCGCTCAATTCAGTTACAGATACGAGGCGAAAAAGATGCAAGAACAAGAAAAGATTCCTGTTTGGGTGCAGATCGTCAATGGAAAGACGGTATGCATCTGCCATCGAGGGCGTAAAGGCTGCAAAAAGCCTTGCGAAAAGGACGTTGTCACGCGCGATAAGTTTGCCGGGTGGCAGGGTATCATGCGCCGTGACCGCTTCGGCCGCTGAAAAGGTACTGTGACGCCCACCCCCCTATCTGTTGCGGGCTCGACGACCCCATTTTTCGCCTAGTTAGTTTCCTGTTTTTTTGGTAATTTCGTTACGATTACCGCTGGAATATGTGCAGATACCGAACGGAATCTGCACGTTTTTCATACCACGGTGCGGGTGAGGCATACCGTACCGACCTCCTAAGATTTATATGACCACATCGGGGTAAGGGTCACGCCCGTGCAGCACGGGTGCTGCGGTGCAATTCCGCTGAGCCCCCTCGAAAAAAGCGAAAGGAGCTTGCTATATGGCTGAAACGAGACTCAAGATTGACGCTGAGGCGGAAGTCAGCACGACAGAGCTTGCCGCGATCCTCGGCGTGACAGCACGGCGGGTGCAGCAGATGGCGCAGGACGGAACAATTATCCCGGCGCGCCGCGGCTACTTCCAGCTTGGCGATGCGGTTCAGCGATATATCAATTTCCTTTCCAAACCGCAGATCAGCGAAGCAGAACAGAAACTGGAAACAGCAAAACGGCAGTCCGAAGCGCAGCTCAAGCTGTCCAAAGCGCAGCTTGCAAAGATGGAAGTTGAGGAGCTGAAAGGCAAACTGCACCGCTCGGAAGATGTTGAGGGATTCACGGAAGACCTGATTTATACCATCCGCGGCGCGCTGCTCTCCCTCCCCGGTCGGCTATCGGTCGATGTCACCGCTGCCCAGAGTCCAGCCGAAGCCGCCGAGATCATCCGCAAGGAAGTCCACAAGGTCATGCGGGAGCTTGCCGCGTATCACTACGACCCGGAGAAATACGCCGAAAAGGTAAATGAGCGGCGCGACTGGAGCAATGCGGGGCGCAGCTATGACGAAGAATGAGGCATCGACTGATGCGCTGAAAAAAGCCGAAGCGGAACGCCAAGCCAAACGGCGCGGAGCGGCACGGCTGAATAAAGCCATGCGGAAAGCGCTGGCAGGTATGACGCCGCCAGATGATCTCACAGTGAGTCAATGGGCGGAAGCGAAGCGCCGCCTGTCCGCAGAAAGCGCAGCCGAACCCGGACCGTGGCGTACAGAGCGCACCCCTTATCTGCGAGAGCCGATGGATGCTTTCACCGATCCCAAAGTGCGGCACATCGTTATGGTTGCCGCATCTCAGGTCGGCAAGTCCGAGTTTCTGAATAACTGCATCGGCTATATCATTGACGAAGACCCCGGCTCTATTTTGTTCGTCCATCCCACCACCATTGACGCGCAGGAGTATTCCAAACTCCGTATTGCTCCGATGCTACGCGACAGTCCGGCGCTGCGTCAGAAGATTGCAGCACCGAAAAGCCGCGATTCGCACAACACGATTCTCCAGAAAGCCTATCCGGGCGGCATCCTTACGATGTGCGGCTCGACTGAGGCACACGCGCTGGCATCGAAGCCTATCCGATATGTGTTCGGTGACGAACGCGACCGCTGGGCAATGAGCGCCGGCAATGAGGGCGATCCGTGGGATCTGGCGATGGCTCGTCAGACTACGTTCTATAACGCCAAAGCCGTTGAGGTATCTACCACAACGATCAAAAACGCCAGCGCCATTGAATCCGCTTACTACACCGGCACGATGGAACGCTGGAACTCCAAATGTCCAAACTGCGGAGAGTATCACGAAATCCGCTGGTCCGATATTCGGTTCGAGCATGAGGAGATCATCGTCGCACACAAGAAAACGTTCAAGGTCGGAAAGGTGTACTACGTCTGTCCTGGCTGCGGCTGCATTGCGTCCGAAGCGCAGATGAAGCGCGCACCGGCAAAGTGGATTGCAGAAAATCCCGAAGCCTACGCACAGGGAACACGTTCTTTCTGGCTGAACGCTTTCGTCAGCCAATGGGCATCGTGGGAATCTATCGTGCTGAAATACCTGAATGCCATCGGAAGCACGAAAAAGATGCAGGTTGTTTACAACACCTGCTTCGGTGAGCCATGGGAAGATCGCGGCGATATTGAGGACGAAGATTCGCTTCTTGCACGCCGCGAGGATTATGGAAAGGACGATAACGGAGAGCCGGTTGAGCTGCCGCAGGGCGTTCTTGTGCTGACCGCAGGCGTCGATACGCAGGATGACCGCATGGAATATGAGATCGTCGGGCATGGACATTTCGGTGAAACATGGGGCATTGAAAAAGGGATCGTCATGGGCCGACCGGACGATGACTCCACATGGAGCAAACTTGACGAGATGGTTTTTGACCGCGTTCTGCGGTTTCAAAACGGCGTTGGTCTTCGCGTGTCCATGTCCTTTGTTGATGAGGGCGGTCACTTCACACAGGACGTCCGCTTGCAATGCCGCGCCAGAATCGGCAAAAAGGTGTTCTGCATCAAAGGTATGCCCGGTCAAGACAAGCCATACACCGCGCCGCCCAAAAAGCAGAAGATCATCGTTCGCCAGATCGCGGTCGGCACTTGCTGGCAGTATCAGATCGGCGTTGACTCTGGCAAGGAGATCATCATGGACAACCTGCGTGTGCAGACGCCGGGCGCGAAATACTGCCACTTCCCGAAGCGGGATGACTACGGCAGCGCGTATTTCACCGGCTTGCTGTCCGAAACAAAGGTCTATGACCCAAACAAAAAGCAGCCTTGGTCGTGGAAGAAGATTCCCGGGCATGAGCGCAACGAGCCTTTGGACTGTCGGAACTACGCGAACGCGGCGTTCCGCGCGCTGCCGAAGAATCTCGATGAGATCGACCGGCAGTTGAAAGCAGCCGCTGGGCAGCGAACGCCCGCCCCACCGTCTACGGGAATCGCCCCACCAAGACCCCGACCGGCACAGCGCAGCAAGCAGAAATACTATGACGATTGGTAAGGAGAGCATTTATGGCAAGCAGAATCATCATTGAAAAGCGGCTCGCATTCCGCGAAGCTGCGCTCGAAAAGCTCTACGATGCTTACACGGCGCTGGTCGATGGCGGCGTAAAAAGCTATATGATCGACGACCGGCAGCTTACCCGCTTTGATCTTCCGGCTCTGTCGGAGGAGATTAAGCAGATGGAAAACGAGATCGACCAACTGACGTCGGAATTGAACGGCAGCAAGCGCCGCAAGGCGTTTGGTGTCATCCCGCGCGATTGGTGACCTTTTTCGTGACCTCACGAAAATGATAAATACGGCAATTCGCCCGAAAGGGCGTTGCACGGACAGTCTGGCGGAGTTTTCTCCTTTCGCCGCCAGACCGTCCGTTTTTTATATCACAGGAGGCGGATGCATTGAGTAAGAAAAAGCACAATCGGGGCGCTGCTCCGTATGCCAAAGGTTACAGCGAGGCTGGTGCCAGCGTAACCCGGCGTGCCCTCAAAGGGTTTACACCCGACAGCGGTTCGCCAAATGAAGATATTAACCGAAACAACGCGACCTTGCGGCAGCGATCGAGAATGCTCTACATGGCATCGCCGGTGGCAACGAGCGCGATCAACACCAACCGAACAAAGGTTGTCGGAACAGGTCTGACGCTGAAATCGACGATTGACCGCGATCTGCTCGGCATGACACCGGAAGCAGCAAAGGAATGGCAGCACAAAGCTGAGATGGAGTTTCGGCTATGGGGCGGCAAAAAGCAGAACTGTGACGCGCTCGGTCTGAACAATTTTGAAGCGCTGCAGCAGCTTGCCCTGAAATCGTGGCTGATGTCTGGCGATGTTTTTGTGTTGGTGAAGCGATACCCGGCAACACCGCTGAATCCGTATTCGATGCGGCTGCACGTTATCGAAGCAGACCGCATTTCGACTCCGTCTGATTTTGGCGGCGGGTACACACTCGGCGGCTTCACCGATGCTGTTGTGCCAGACGGTCATCCCGGAGCTGGAAACCGCGTTTTCGATGGCGTAGAGGTTGACAGCAACGGACGTGTTGTCGCCTATTACATCAGCAACACCTACCCGCACCAGATCACAACCGAGCAGCAGAAATGGACGCGCGTTACTGCCTATGGAGACCGCACGGGTCTGCCGAACATTTTGCACATCATGGACTCGGAACGCCCAGATCAGTACCGTGGTGTTCCATATCTGGCGCAGGTGATCGAGCCGCTGTTGCAGCTTCGGCGCTACACGGAATCCGAACTGATGGCGGCTCTGGTGCAGAGTTTCTTCACGGCGTGGATTGCAACCGAAACAGACCAATCCGATACGCCGTTCAACGAGGTCGGCGCGGGTGACATTGCCGGAGTGCCGAGTGGGAATCCTGATGGATCTGACGCGAGCAACATCTCCTATGACCCCAACGAATATGAAATGGGTCCGGGAACGGTCACGCACCTTGCTCCCGGAGAAAGCGTCCAGTTTGGAAGTCCGAACATCCCGACAGCCGGCTTTGAAACATTCGTGAAAACGATCTGCCGCTTGGTCGGCTCGGCGCTGGAACTGCCCTATGACGTGCTGATCAAGGAGTTCAACAGTTCTTATTCTGCAAGCCGCGGCGCGCTGCTGGAAGCATGGGAAGCGTTCAAAATGCGCCGGTCTTGGTTCGTAAATGATTTCTGCCAGCCGGTCTATGAACTGTTCCTTGCGGAAGCTGTTGCGCTCGGACGCTTGAAAGCGGTCGGATTCTACAAAGACCCGCTTCTGCGCGAAGCATGGTGCGGCGCGCGCTGGATTGGTCCTGTGCAGGGCAGCCTTGACCCGAAAAAGGAAGCCGAAGCTGCCCTGATGCTGACCGGTCACGCCATCAAGACGCACGATCAGGTAACGCGCGAGATGTCTGGCGGCGACTGGGAAGAAAACATCGATCAGCTTGCGCGTGAAAATGAACTGCTTGCGGCGAGCGGAAGCAGCCCGTCACAGGAATCTGCTGCTCCGTCCAACGACGATGACGGAAGCGAAGAATAGGAGGAAACGGTATGAACGAGAACACAGCACCGGCTATCAGCATCAAGAAAAAGGTCTATGCGATGGCTTCAGTCGATGAAACCTCGGCTGAGATCACCATGTACGGCGATATCTATGAGGAACAGCCTACGAACTGGTGGGGTGAACCCATTGACGGGCAATACATTCTGCTTTCCGAGTTCTTGGAGGATCTCAAACAGATTTCCTCTTGCAAGAACGTTACGATCCGCATGAACAGCTATGGCGGCGACGCTGGAGCATCGAACATGATTCACAACCGTCTGCGCGAACTGGCGAGAGCCGGCACAAAGCTGACCTGCATTGTAGACGGCGTTGCCATGAGCGGGGGCAGCATCATTATGAGCGCCTGCGACACAGTCAAGGTCAATCCGTCCAGCATTATCATGATTCACAAGTGCTGGCAGTACCTTTGGGGCGGCTACAATGCCGATGAACTGCGGGAACAGGCTACCCAGCAGGACGCATGGGACAAAATGCAGATGGAGGTCTACAAGCGCAAGACCGGTCTTTCCGAAACGGTCATCATGCACATGATGGCTGATACGACCTATATGACCGGCCGCGAGGCAATCGAAAAGGGGTTTGCGGACGAACTGATTGAAGACGCAGAGCCTACGAACATTGCTGCCAGCGCAGACGGGCGAAGCCTTTTTGTGCGCGGCAAGCAGTTCCATCTTGCACCGGGGATGTTCGCCCCGGACAACATTCCTACGGTCACACCCGAAACATCCGCTTCGGTTGAGACGAATAAAAAACAGCCGGAAGACACCGGCAAAGGAGGAATTTCCATGACTTTGGAAGAGCTCCGGGCAAAGTACCCGGACGAAATCGCTCAGGCAGAAACCGCTGCCCGTGCTTCCGCGGATCACACCGAGGCGGTCAACGCTGCTGTGCAGGCAGAACGCGCGCGTATGCAGGAAATCGACGAGGTTTCCAGCCTGCTCGACCCGACTGCCGTTCAGCAGGCAAAGTACGGCGATAAGCCGCTTACTGCAGCAGAGCTGCTGGTCAGCGCTGCAAAGGCGGCGGCAAAGCAGGGCAAAAAGTTCCTGTCCGATCTGAAAGACGATGCCGACGATTCTGGCGCAGATGATGTCGGCGCAACGCCTCCCCCTGACAACGAGGAGGAAGACGAAGGCGAAAAGACGCCGGAAGCGAAGATGGCAGAGGCGAGAGCCGCCGTTTCCGCTCTGTTCGGCAAGAAGAAGGAGGGTTAAGCTATGACCAATCTGAGCAAGAAACTCGGTGACATGAACTATGACGGTCTGTTTACCGATGTCGTACCCGCCGTTCAGGTAAGCGGCGGCACAATCCGCAAGCTGTCCGCAGCGGCAACGCTGAAGCGCGGCACGATCCTTGCCAAGTCCAGCGGCACAGCCGGTGATGGCAAGCTGGTTGTTCTCGGCACGGCCGCGGTAACCAACGAAACGCTGACGCCTGACTGCATCCTCTGTGATGACATCGACGTTGGCACTTCTGCGGACGAAAAGGTTGCGGTCTATACGGCAGGCTGCTTTGACCCGGACAAGGTGACTGTTGCCGCAAGCCACACCATCAGCGAGACCGAAAAGGACAACCTGCGTATGCGCGGCATCGTCTTCAAGAATGCCGCCGCTGCCAACTAAGGAGGGAAACAAACATGTCTGCTGAACTGAATTTCTTTGACACCTATGTACTGATGGCGATCACGGAAGAAATCGTGCCTCGCCAGACGTTCTTCAAAGACCGCTATTTCCCGACCGGCGATGGTGACATCTTCGCGTCCGACAAGGTGCTGACCGAGTACCGCAAGGGTGACCGCAAGATGGCCGCTTTCGTGTCTGCGCGCGCCGGTGACATTCCGATGGAGCGCCGCGGCTATGAAATCCATGAATATCAGCCTGCGTTTATCGCGCCCTCGCGTCTGCTGACGCTGGACGATCTGCGTAAGCGCGGCTTCGGTGAAGCGATCTACGCGAACAGCACACCGGCGCAGCGCGCCGCACGGCTGCAGCGTGACGATCTGACCGACATGAACCTCCGCATCGTCCGCCGCGAGGAATGGATGGCGGTACAGACCATGATCAACAACGCCTGCACGATGCAGTCCTACATCGACGATAAGACCGAGGGTGAGACGCTGCATGTGCAGTTCTACGACACGGCAAGCGATCACACCTACACCGTCAACACCAAGTGGAGCGCTCAGGGCGAAACCGGCGCATCGTTCTTTGGAGATGTAAAGAATATGTGCCGCAAGCTGTCCAAGCGCGGTCTGCACGCGGCGGATCTGGTCATCGGCTCGGACGTCGCAGACGCGATCCTCGCTCTGGATGACGTCAAGAAACTTCTTGACCGAAACAGCGGCATCATCATCGGCACGATTGACCAGCAGCTCAGCGTCTACGATGGCGTTGTCTACATGGGAACGCTCAACTTCGGCGGTTTCCGCCTGAACGTGATCTGCGTTGACGAAACCTATGTCGATGACAGCAACGCGGAGCAGAAATACTTCCCCGCGACTTCCGCAATGGTCACGGCTCCCGGCTGCGGTCACATGATGTATGGTCAGATCACGCAGATCGACTACGGCGCGACCGACTTCGCCACCTACGCCGCAAAGCGTGTGCCGAAGTTCATCCTCGATCAGCCGGGCGATAAGCGCAAGCTGCGGCTGGCAACCCGCCCGCTGGCTGCTCCCCACAACTACTGCCCGTACATCTACGCCGCAAACGTCGTAGGCTGATCGGGCACGGGAAAGGAGTACGACCATGGTAGAAGTCAAAATTACCAGCGGCTCTTACGGTTGGCGTAAGACCAAGGACGCCATGCCGAAGCTCATCGAGCGCGGCGGCACCTGCAAAGTGGATGAAGCCGAAGCGCAGCGCCTTGTTGCGCTCGGCGTTGCCGCTATCGTGAACGAAGCGGACGAAGCGCCTGTTGCAACCGCCAGCGCGCCCGAAAGCGGCGCCGCCCCCTGCTCCGATATTCCCGGCGCAGAAAACGGCGCAGAGAGCGACACAGAGGCTCACCTTGACGCGGAGCAGCTTCAGAAAATGACCGTTGCCCAGCTTAAAGAACTGGCAGAGGGAATGTGCATTTCTACGGCAAAGCTCAAGAGGAAAGACGATCTGATCGCGGCAATCATCGCCGTGTCGGTCGAGCCGGGCGAGGAAGCCGCCGAGGGAGAATTGCCGGATCTGGGCGCAGCCGCTCCCGTAGTATGAGCAAGTTCAAGGACATGGTGGCGCGTGATAATGCGCGCACCTTTATGAATCTTGATGAGTATGCGGAGCGGCGCATTGTGGTCTACGATGGCGTTACATACGATGGCGAAGATCACGCGGGAATCCCCATTGTGCTGTCCGGTCTGAAAGAAAAGGACCGGCGGCAGCTTATGAGCGATCATGTGCAGGGGCTATTCCTCGTATCGACGGTGCTGCATTGCAGAATCCAAGACCTCGGCGGCAATCAGCCAGAGAAAGGTACGCGGCTGGAGATCAGCGATCCCGATGACGCGACCTTTTTCCGACGCTTCTATGTCGCGTCCTCTGTCTGCGAACTCGGTCTGCTGCGTGTTGAACTGGAGGCGTTTGACGAATGAGCTCGTTCTACGTTTCTTGCATCGGCGCCGAGAAGTTCAAATCCGCGGAACAGGCGCTTGCGGACGTGCCTGGTGGAATGGAACGTGCGCTCCGCTCTGCGACCAAGCGCGCGGCGTCATTTCTCCGTACCCAAAGCACCAAGGAAATTCGGCAGCGTTACGACATCACCCGCAAGAATATCCGCGCAGAGCAAAACGTCAATGTCAGCTACCGATATTTCAACGGCATCGAGGCGCGCATCGCGTTCCGTGGCAACAAGATTCCGCTTTGGCGATATGGCGGCTCATCCCCCAGCAAACCGACCGTCAACACGGAAAAGACCGTCATGGCAATCGTCAACGGCAATCTGCGCCCGGTTCACCCGGGCATTGCCGCGACCGGTCATCAGCTGGTATCGACCGCGCCGACTACATTCTCCCGCGCATTTGTCGCGCAGATGCAGTCTGGTCACATCGGCATCTTCGAGCGCACCGGCGGCAAAACTGCCACAGGCGATGCCGAAATCAAGGAAATCATGGGTTCTTCCGTTCCGCAGATGCTCGGAAACGAAGAAGTTCAGGAAAGCCTTGCCGAAAAGACCGCCGCGAAAATGGATGAACGCTTGGAGCATGAGGTCAACCGCATTCTTGCTGGATGGGGAGGTTAAATCTTGACACGACTGAATTTACTGGACGCGCTTGCGGACTTCACAAATGAGGTCATGCGCGAAATTCTTCTCCCCGTGCGGCGGCAGAAGGGCGACGAGGAAGAACCTGCCGAGCGCCCGCCGCTGGTCTACCGCCAGCGTCTGCCCGATGTCAAATCCGCGACCTCGAAAGCGCCGTACATTCTGCATCAGATCGTCACTGGCGAAGATGAGCAGAAGCCGGGAGAACTTACCGACAGTACAGCAGAGGTCCGATCTCTTTTCTGCGTGTACGGAGAAGACGATCAGGAGGGCGCGCTGCGGCTGCTCACAACGGTTGAGCATTTCCGGCAGGAACTTCTTCTCCATGGCGTAATCGGCAAGCAGTACACGCTCGATCTGTCGCAAAAGCTGTCTACGCTCTATTACACCGACAATACCGCACCATACTTCTGCGCGGAAATGGTGTCGGTCTGGAAGATTCCAAGCGTCAACAGGGAGGCATTTGTATGGTAAAAGCAAAAGGCAAAGCCGGTGCGAAAAGCGCCGGCTTTTGTATGTACATCGGTCCGAGCATTGTCGGAACAATCCAGCAGGCGCGGATTCTGTACGGCGACAAGCAGGCTGCACTCACGCAGCTTTCAGCGGCTGTTGAGAAATACCCGCTGATTGCGTCGCTGGTCATCCCCGGCGATCAGGTGTCCGAGGCACGAATCAAAGTCAAAACACCCGGCAATCTGCTCTATGTGAACTATCACAAGCTGGCAGACCGGAAGAAAAAGGAGGAGTAACCATTGAAGCATGGCGTATATGTGCGGGAGCAGAAAACGAGTGTTTCTACGCCCGTAGTTGCTGAATCCGGCGTACCGTTTGTTGTCGGTACCGCGCCGGTACACTCGGCAGAATCCCCCGCGGCGATCTATACCCCGGTGCTTTGCACCGACTGGGAGGACGCGGTAAAGAAGCTGGGCTATTCCGATGACTGGAAGGTCTACACGATCTGCGAAGTCATGTACTCGCACTTCAAGCTGTTCCAGCGCCAGCCGATCATTTTCTGCAACGTGCTTGATCTTTCCACCTGCAAGGAAGCCGTTGCCGGTTCGGAAGTTACCCTGTCTGGCAGGCAGGCAAAGCTGCCGTTCGATGCGATCCTGTCCAGCCTTGTTGTCAAGACCGCGTCTTCGTCTGAAACGGCGCTGGTCAAGGACACGGATTATGCCGCGTATTACTCGGACGGAAACCTCATCGTTGAGACGATCGAGGATGGCGCAGCAAAAGCCGCGACTAAGCTCTACGTCACCTACGACAAGGTCAAGACGTCCGATCTTGACGATGATGACATCGTTAAGGGCATCGAGGCAATCGACCTCTGCATGGCAACGGTCAGCACCACGCCAGACCTCATCATTGCCCCCGGCTGGTCTCATACCAGCACGGTTCAGGCAGTCATGGCGGCAAAAGCCGAGGTCATCAACGGCATTCTCGGCGCGAAGTCTATCTGCGACATCGACTGCTCTGCCAGCGGCGCGCGCAGCTATGACGCTGTTGCCGCGAAGAAGTCTGCAACGAACCTCATTGACCCGGCGCAGATTGCCGTTTGGCCGCAGGTCAAACTCGGCGATAAGCAGTTCCACCTTTCTACGCAGCTTGCCGGTCTGATGGCAAAGGTGGACAGCGACAACGACGGCGTACCGTATGAATCACCGTCCAACAAGGCGCTGCAGTGCGATGGTGCTTGCCTGGAAGACGGAACCCCGGTCACGCTCACGTTGGAGCAGGCGAACATCCTGAACGCGAACGGCATCTGCACCGCGCTTCGGTTTATGACCGGCTGGGTCGCATGGGGCAACTACACGGCTTGCTATCCCAGCAACACCGACATCAAGGACTACTTCATTCCGATCAGCAGAATGTTCAAGTGGGTTGGCAACTCGCTTATCAAAACGTTCTGGAGCAAAACGGACAGTCCGATGAACCGCCGCCTGCTCGACAACATCAAGGATTCTGCGAATAACTGGCTTGCCGGTCTGGTTGGCAGCGAGTATCTGCTCGGCGCCCGCGTTGAAATCCTTGATTCCGAAAATCCGATGACCGACCTTATGGCGGGCATCGTGAGAATCCATATCTACATGACGCCGCCCAGCCCTGCACAGGAGATCGACTTCGTTCTGGAGTACGACACTGACTATGTGCAGACTGCGCTGGCGTGACAAAGGAGGGACTGAAACATGCCAATGGTAGATCAGGCTGTTATCAACTTTGCTTGCTACGAAGACGCCAAGGACTTCCTTGGACTCGCCTCCGCGACGCTGCCTGACGTAGATTTCATCGTTGCGACCGTTTCCGGCGCCGGGATTGCCGGCAATGTGGAAGCGCCGATCATTGGTCACATGAACGCCATGACCGCGCAGCTCAAATTCCGCACGTTCAGCGCCGAAAGCCTGAAGCTTCAGGAACCGCGTGAGCATAACATCGACCTGCGCGCCGCGCAGCAGGTATATGACCCGATTGCCGGTGTTTACAAGACGCAGGCAGTCAAGCATGTCCTTGTGCTTGTTCCGAAAACGCTCTCCAACGGCAACATTGCCCCCGCTTCCCCTACGGACGGCTCTGGCAGCTACGCTGTGCGGCGTTGGGTGACGTACATTGACGGTGCAAAGACGATGGAACTCGACCCGTACAACTACATCTGCGAGCTGAACGGCGTCGATTACCTCTCCGACACCCGCAAGGCACTCGGCAAGTCTTAAACCAACAGGGGCGGTGCGCCATGCGCCGCCCCGCTATTTTTGAAAGGAGCTATGAATCATGGAAAACAAGAACATTCAGAACCAGCGCGAAAAGGAAAGCGCCGACATCTTTGCCGTAGCAGAAAAACAGGATGAAGCGACCGCCAACAGCGGCGTGTTTACGCTGCATCTGGCAAAGCCACTCGTTCACGAGGAGCAGACCTACACGGATCTGACCTTTGACTTTGACAGCCTGAGCGGCAGCGACTCGCTGGCAATCGAGCGGGAGCTGCAGATGCTTGGGCATACCGTGATCGTCGCGAACTTCGACAGCGAATATCTGGTGCGCGTGTGTGCCAAAGCCTGCACCGAAAACCTCGGCGTTGATGCGCTCGGCAAAATCAGCCTGCGTGATTTCAACCGTCTGCGGAATACCGTAAGAGGTTTTTTATCGCGCAAGGAGTGATCGTTGGCGATGGCGGGGCGTGGCTTCGCCGCCAATGCCTTGCCATGGCTCGGACGAACAACACTCCGATTGATTTTTGGCTATCCCTCCGGCTCGGAGATTTCGCGCAATGGGTCAAGGCATCAAACGCGCTGATCTCCGAGGAAATGGAGAAACGAAAACGAAAGTGAAAGCGAGGCGGAGATATGGCATCGAGAAAAGAATATGAAATGCTATTTGCGCTCGAAGCGCAGCTTGGACGCGAATTCCGCTCTACGTTTGCAAAGGCGCGGGGTGAACTCGGCGAGACAGCCGATAGTGCAGAATCTTTCGGTAGCCGCGCGACGCAGGCTGTAGATGCGGTTTCCAGCGTTCTTGCCGCCGCAGGTATCTCCGCCCTGCTTAATGAAATAAAACAAGGCTTTGAGGAATGCGCGCAGGCATCCATGGATTTTGAATCCGCAATGACCGGCGTTGCGAAAACGACAGACCTGACCGATGAAGAACTGGCAGATATGTCGGACGCAATCAAAGCCATGTCTACAGAGATTCCGGCATCTACCACAGAAATTGCCGCCGTAGCAGAAGCAGCCGGACAGCTTGGTATTCAGAAAGACGCGCTGCTCGACTTCACGCGCGTTATGACTATGCTCGGCACGGCTACGAACATGACCGCCGAAGACGCCGCAACCGCGCTTGCGCGCTTTGCGAACATCACGGGAATGTCCGCAGACAACTACGACCGGCTCGGCGCCGTGATCGTTGACCTCGGCAACAACTTCGCCACAACCGAATCCGAGATCACACAGATGGGTACGCGCCTTGCGTCTGGCGGTAAGCTGGCAGGCTTGACCGAGCCGCAGATTATGGCTCTGGCTGCTGCGATGTCCTCTGTCGGCATTGAAGCCGAAGCAGGCGGCACAGCCATGACGCAGACGCTCAACGCCATCGAAAAGGCTGTTGCAAGTGGCGAAGATACCCTACAGAGCTTCGCAGATGTCGCGGGAATGTCTGCGGATGAGTTTGAGCAAAAGTGGAATACGGACGCTCTGAGCGCCCTCACAGCATTCATCCGCGGACTTGGCGATCTGGATGAGCGTGGAGAAAGCGCAACGCTCGTTTTGGAGGATCTCGGTCTGACCGGCATTCGCCAGAGCAATATGCTCAAATCCCTCGCTCTGGCTGCGGATGAAATGGACAGCGCCGTGCAAACGGCGAATACCGCGTGGGATGAGAACATCGCCCTGACGAACGAGGCAAACAAACGCTACGCCACAACACAGTCCAAGCTGGACATGATGCAGAACGCCTACACCAACCTGAAAGTTGCCGTAGGCGATGCCTTTACACCGGCGCTGCGCGATCTCTACGACGCGGGTACAGACGCGCTCAATGTTGCCGGTGAGTATATTCAGAACAATCCTGCTCTCGTAAAAGGCGTTGCAACCTTTACCGGCGTGGTAGGTGGCGCAACGGCAGCATTGACAGCCTATGCCGCCATTTCCAAGGTCATCAAGGCTCTTGATATGGCTACGATGTTCGGCGGCGCTGTCGGTCCGATCATGTTGGGCGTGACCGCCGTAGCTGCGCTGGCTGCTGGCATTGTCGCTGTCAGCGAGGCATCGAAAAATGATGCCGTTCCCTCTGTGCGCGAGCTGACGGAGGCAGCGCGGGAACTCGACAGCGCTATGAACGAAGCCAAAGCCGCTTGCGATGGTACCGTCACGACAACCGAGGCATCCGCGAATGTTGCGAACAATTACATCGACCGCCTTGAGGAACTGAACTCGCTGAGTGAGTTGAGCGCAGAGCAGCAGCGGGAATATCACGGTATTCTTGTAATGCTGACACAGACCGTGCCGGATCTCGCCAATTACATTGACCTTGAAACCGACACGATCAACGGCGGCACGGAAGCGCTGCGCGCCAATACGCAGGCGTGGAAAGACAACGCTATCGCGCAGGCATATCAGGAGCAGCTTACCGAAATTTACAGTAAGAATGCCGACGTTCTGATTGAAGCCGAGAAAAACAAAATCGGCTTGCGCGACGCCGAGGGCAAGCTGGCGGTAGCGCAAAAGGCACAAAACGATGAGTTTGAGCGCCAGAACAGGCTTTATCAGGAAGCCAATCAGAAAGTTCAGGACTACTTTGAAGAAACCGGTCTTGTCACAGACGCCAATATGTGGCTCGGTGAAACAACGGATGAACTGAACCGCAAGCTGGAGCAGAACGCACAGGAGGTCGCGGCGGCTCAGGACGCTGTTGACAATTACCAGAAAGCCATCGACAAGGACAACGAAGCGCTGCAGGAGGCGCAGAGCGAGATTGCACTTGCCGAAGAAGCTGTTCAAAATCTAACGACTGCAACAGAGGAATCGACTTCCGCAACAGACGATGCAAGCCGCGGCTATAGTGAGCTGAATACCGAGATCAGCAATACCATGGAGCGCATCGAAGCGCTGCAGGAGGCGTATCAGGAGGCTTACACAGCCGCAGCGGAAAGCGTTCGCGGGCAGTATTCGCTTTGGCAGGAAGCGGACAGCATCGTTGCAACCTCCGCGTCCAGCATCAACAGCAACCTCCAAGGGCAGATCACACATTGGCAGACCTACAACGAAAACCTCGCAAGCCTGCGCGACAGAGCCGGAGATATTGAGGGGTTGACCGACCTGATCGGCTCTTTTGCCGATGGCAGCGCGGAAAGCGTGAATGCGGTCGCGGGTATGGCAGCAGCCAATGACGATGATCTGAAAAAGATGGTCGAGAACTGGAATAAGCTGCGTGAGGAACAGAACAAGACCGCAGAGGATATTGCGGACTTCCGTACCGGCTTCTCTGAAGCCATGGACGCGATCAGCGGAGACCTTGAAGCCGCCATTGATGATATGGACTACGGCACGGAAGCCGCTGCAGCAGGTCGCGCCACCATTCAGGGCTTTATTGATGGCGCGTCTGGAATGCTGTCAACCGTGCAACAGGCGTATTCCAGGCTCGGAAGCGCCGCACTTGCAGCGCTCAACCGCAACGGGTATTACAACAGCACTTCCCCGAACCGGCGCATGAGCGGGATTTCCCGATATGCCACCGGCACGGACTATGCCGATGCCGGTCTTGCCCTTGTTGGCGAAGAAGGTCCTGAATTTGTGATGATGCGTGGCGGCGAAACTGTCCTCAACGCGGCAGACACTCATAGCGCCATTGAAGCCATGACATCGACCACCGACAGCGCAACGCCTGTGCAGGTGAATATCACAGTCGAGGGCGACGTCAATGATGGCGTAATGACACGGCTTGAATCCTACGGCGAAGAATTTGCCGAACAGGTTCGCGCGGTCATCCGAGAAGACAAGGTTGACGCACTACGAGGAGCGTACAGATGAGCAGGATTTATACAACCGTTCAGGGCGATATGTGGGATATGATCGCCTACAACGAAATGGGCAGCGTTGACTATACGGACGATCTTATGAACGCCAATAGCTCACTGCTTGAATATTTTTCTTTTCCGTCTGGCATTGAGTTGACAATTCCCGATGTGCCAGAGCGCAGCGCGTCTACGCTGCCGCCATGGAAGCAGGTGCAGAAATGAGCAATCGGAATCTTGCCCGGCGCACGAAAGCCGAAGTTTCTTTCGGCGGCGTCAATATCACGAAGTCTATTCAGCCATATCTTCTGTCGATTTCCTACACCGACAACGAAGAAGACGAAACGGACGATCTTCAGATCAAGATTCAGGATCGTGACGATCTGTGGCTCACGCAATGGCTCGATGAAATTTCCGAGAATCTTTCATGGGCGTCATCTTCTGGCGGGAGCGCATCAGGCGATGCTGTTGTCAGCGAGGCGAACAAGTATCTCGGTACGCCGTATGTGTGGGGCGGCAGCGATCCGAGCGGCTTTGACTGCTCCGGTCTTGTTTACTATGCACTCAATGAAGCCGGGATTACCGTTCCGCGAACGACCGCACAAGGCTACAAGGATATGGCAACGCCGGTCAATGAAGCCACCGCGCAGCCTGGCGATCTCATCTTCTTCGGAACGCAGGGCGTCGTTGACCATGTTGGCATCTACATGGGAAACGGTCAGATGATTAACGCAACCGGCGCGCGCGTCCAGATCACAGACATCAACACCCGCAGAGCCGGCATTATCAGCTGGGGCAGAATCGGCGGTTCGGTACAGGGCATTTCCGCGTCCTCCGCGCAGGCAAATACACAAAGCGGCAGTTCCGCGTCTTCTGCCTCGTCTGGCGATCAAAGCGCATCGTCCGGGGAATCGGAAGAACGACTCGCCATGGACGTTGTGTTTGTCCGGGAGAACTGGAACAGCGATGGCTCTGATGCGGTTCTGCCGTGCGGAGAATTTGAACTCGACCATATCTCCTGTAGCGGACCGCCGAATACGGTCTGCATCAAAGGTTCGTCCATCCCGTTTTCCTCGCAGCTTCGGCAAACCTGCAAGAGCAAGGCTTGGGAAAGCTACACGCTGTCCGGCATTGCAAACGAGATTGCCGGGAACGGCGGCATGACGTGTATGTACGAATCGGACAGCGATCCGTACTATGAGCGAGTGGAGCAGATCGACATGAGCGACATTGAATTTTTGTCGCAGCTCTGCCATGACGCGGGCATCTCCCTCAAAGCAACGAACCGAATCCTCGTGCTGTTCGACCAGCGCAAGTATGAACAGAAGCCGGAGGTCATCACGATCAAGCGCTATGACCACAGCTACAAGACGTATCAGCTTGATACCAGCGCAGCCGATGTGCAATATGCGTCCTGCCGGGTTTCTTACGTCAATCCCGAAACCGGTCAATGCATTGAGGGTATCGCAAAAATTGACGGTTACACCGAAGACCCGAACAATCAGCAGCTCGAACTTACCGCCAAGGTTGAAACGGCGGACGAAGCGAAAGAACTGGCTGAAAAGAATCTCCGGCTGCACAACAAGTTCTGCCGCCAGGCAAAATTCCTGCTGCCCGGCAACACAGACCTCGTTGCGGGCGTTACTGTCGCGTTGAAAGGCTGGGGCGGCTACGATGGCAGGTACATCATCAAGCAGGCTGTTCACAAGCTGGACAGCGGCGGCTATACGACGCAGATTTCGCTGCGAATGGTACTGGAGGGATATTAAGATGGACGCTGAAAAGGTACTCAAGCGGCTCGTCCGCATCGGAACCGTGACGGACATCGACAATGCCAAGCGCAAGGCGCGCGTAAAGTTTCAGGACTGCAACATGACGTCCGGCTGGCTTTATGTGCTGGACACGCACCCGCATATCCCGGACTACGACCCCGCGCCGCAGAAGACGGAACTGCAGGAGGGGCATCAGCATGATCTTACCATCAAGCCTTGGATGCCGCTTGTAAACGATACGGTCCTCACGATCTATCTTCCCGTGTTCAACGGCGATGGCTTTGTGCTGGGAGGTATCGGCGGATGATTGTAGGCGCGCTTGGCGATATTGTTTTCTCTGTTTCTTCGCGCACGGTGAAAACGATCAGCAATTTTATGTGGTCTGGCTCTGCCCGGTATGCGACGCATGATCTTCACGCCGGCAACAGTATCTCGGAATACACCGGAACAGACCTTGCGAAGATCACCTTTGACATTCAACTGCTTGCTTCGCTCGGCGTTGATCCCATGTCGGAAATCTGGCGCCTTTTTGATCTTGAACGGCAGGGCGTAACGCTGCCGCTTACGATCGGCAATCATGGGTACGGGCGTTACCGCTGGACGATCCTGAACCACAAGACCAAAGCAGAATACTATGACGGTCACGGGAACATCATCGGCGCAACGCTGAGCATTTCACTTCAAGAGTATTTACGGTGAGGTGGCTATGGGGTACAAAATCACAATGTCGGAGATCGGCGCGATCAGCCTGAATGAACCCGACACCGTCAAATCCATTCTGCAGAACGTATCCATCATTCTGCGGACGATCAAAGGCTCCTGCCCGATGTACCGCGGCTTCGGGATTGATGCGACGTTGATCGACCGCCCGATTCCGGCGGCAAAGGTGCTGCTGTTTTCTCAGATCCGTGAGGCAATCGAAGAATATGAGCCTCGCGTCCGTGTCAGGAGCGTCGATTTTGACACGCAGGCAGAGATGCAAGGCGCGCTGATTCCGATTGTGGAGGTGGAAATTATCAATGAGTCGCAATACTGAATTTCAGTTTGTTTCAACAGACGCTGCGGAGATCGTAAACTTTCTGATCTCTGTCTACGAAAACCTGACCGGCACGAGCGTCAGACCTGCAAGCCCAGAAAAGCTGTTCGCTCAATGGGTTGCCAGCGTCATCATTCAAGAGCGGGTTTACAACAACTACACCGCGAATCAGAACATTCCGAGCCGCGCAGAGGGCAAAAACCTTGACGCGCTGGCGGAGCTGTATTATCTGCAGCAGCGGCCGCAGGCGAAACCCGCCTATTGCACGGAGCGGTTCACGATCTCCGAAGCGCAGACGTTCGCAATCCTCGTTCCGAAAGGTACGCGCGTCACAGACCCCAGCAACACGCTGATCTGGGAAACGGTGGCGGATGCCTATATCAGCGCAGGCGATACCTACGTTGACACCGCAATCCGCTGCCAGACGAACGGCACGGTCGGCAACGGCTATGCCATCGGGCAGGTCAACGTGATCGTCGATGTGTTTGACTATTACACATCCTGCACCAACATTACCGCTTCGGATGATGGCTCTGAAATCGCCACAGACGATGAGTTCTACGAGCTGATGCGCGAGTCGATGTTCGCGTTTTCAACGGCCGGCGCAGTCGGCTCGTACATTTATCACGCGAAGTCGGTTTCTACGGAAATTGCCGACGTGCAGGCAGTTCGCCCGGCTGTCGTGAAAAAGGCAACGCTGGATCTTTACACGAAAGGCGGCACGAAATATGCCTTTTGGGGCGGCGACACCATTGATCTTTCCTCTCTGGCCGTTTACGCGCACGGAAGCACGACCGCTGCGAAAGCCGACACGGACTATGCCGCCACCTACGAAAACGGTCTGCTGCAAATTGCAATCACCGCAGGCGGCGCGCTGGCGAGTGCAAGCCAGATCGACGCATCGCTTACCTTTGACGGAGCAGGTCACGTTGATATTTACGTCCTGATGGACGATGGTACGATTGCCACCACAGAGATCAAGAACGCCGTTCTCGCCGCCTGCAATGCAAGTAAGGTACGCCCGCTTGCAGACTATGTAAGTGTCAAAGATCCGGGCATCGTTTCGTATAATATCGACTTCACCTACTACGTTCCGACCGACACAACGCTTTCCGGTTCTGCCATTCAGGAAGCCGTGAATGCCGCTGTTGAGGAATACGTTGCTTGGCAGTCCGGCAAACTCGGACGCGACATCAACCCGGACAAGCTGCGCGATCTGCTGTGGCATACCGGCGTCAAGCGCATTGTTCTGCGCTCTCCGAGCTATCAGGTATTGGAGGGCGGCAAGAACAATGCTGCGCCGCAGATCGCAAAGCTGGGAACAAAGACCGTAGTAAACGGAGGCTACGAGGATGAATGAGCAGTACGGTCTGAGCGTTGAAAGCCTGCTGAACGTCCTGCCCGATGTGCTGCGGCAAGACGAAAAGATGCTCGCCCTTGCAACGGGCGTTGCGGAGATTTTGACAGCACGCCCGGCTGAGATCGAGCAGAACATGATCTATCAGCACATCGACACGCTGCCGGAAGATCTTCTCGACCAGCTTGCACATGACTTCGGCGTAAGCTGGTGGGATAACGACTGGGATATTGAGCAGAAACGCGCTACGTTCCGCGAGTCCTGGCACGTCCGGCGTCACCTCGGCACAAAGTATGCGGTCGAACTGGCTCTTTCCACTTCGTTCGGCTCCGGCAAGGTGCAGGAATGGTTTGAATACGGCGGCGAGCCGAATCACTACCGCATCTTCGATGTGGACATCCGGAAGGTCAACGACAACATCCGCACATTCCTCCAGATTCTCGAAGTGGTAAGCCGAAAGAGTGCGGTGCTTGACAGCATCCGCGCAATCTCCGTGCGCGAACTGATTTTGTATTTCGGCGCAGTTATGAGCGTTACGAAGAAGTTCGAGCTGACCACCGGCTCGGTCGATACGGACATCGACATCATGGGCGATGAAGCCGGGAACGCCCTGTGCGACTGGGATGGTGGCTTGATTATGATGGATAAGGAGGCAACGGTATGACACATTGGCTGACCCCTGACGGGTACAACGTCATGCTTCGCGGTCTTATGGGCGACGCGATCAAATTCACACGAATCAAATACGGCAACGGTACGCCGGGCGAGGGCGCGAACGATCTGCAAAACCCTCTGCTCTCCTTGCAGATTGCAACCGCCACCCGCAACGAAAAATACGTTACGCTGTCGGTATCGTTCAAAAACGTTGAATTGGAGATCACGGGATTCTGGGCAACGGAAATCGGCATCTATGTTGAAGACCCTGACGATTCTACCAAGGAACTGTGCTACTGTATCTGGCAGGAAACCGAGGTTGAGAAAGCAGACTACATCAACCCGGACGTAGAGCGGCTTCTGGCGTCGCAGTATGATTTTATCGTGTTCGTCAGCGAAGCAGAAAACGTGTCGGCGGCACTCGGTGAAACACTGGTCTATGCAACAGTGCAGGAACTCAACAGCCACAAAAACGATAAGAACAACCCCCACAGCGTGACCAAGGAGCAGATCGGTCTTGGAAACGTCGAGAACAAAACCTTTGTCGATCAGACCCCGACGTTTACGCCGGCGAACGAACTTACCGACATCACCTCCGGCGAGAAGATGGGGTCTATTCTCGGAAAGATCGCAAAGGCTTTGTCGCTTCTGAAAGCGCACCTTTCTGATTACAAGAACCCGCACAAAACGAAAGCCGCCGACATCGGCGCCGCTGCGTCCAAGCATTCGCATAGTGCCACCGACATCAACGATGGCACGGTGATCGTCCAGCGCGGCGGCACGGGGCGCGGCGAATGGGCGAAGAATTGCATCGTGTTCGCGGACACGGAAAAATCGTTCGCGCAGGTTGCCGCGCCAACAGAAATCTCGCTGCTGGCACAAGGTCCTGATTCCGCGCCGCTCTTTATGAAGCTGTCCAGCTTATCCATGTTCGCAACCGGCACGACCCCGCCAACGCAGAAAAACCTTTTCTGGATTGACCCGACGCCTGTAACCGGTGGCCTCAAATACTGGAACGGCACGGGCTGGGAACACGTACCGGTCGCTTATTCTTGATCTCGGGAGGACACACAATGAAAATTCAGATCGACACAGAATTGTCCAATTACATTGAGGCGCTGCACTATGACCGCAGCGCCATTCAAGATCTGCTGCTCATGGCGGCGAAGCAGGGTTTGAAAGATACCGATGCGTATGAGGCATGGATGCAGGATTATCTCAAAAAGAGCAAGGAATATGAGGTAGCCAAAGCGGAGCTGGAACGGAACTATGTCATCCCCGCAGCCGGCAGTGCTGCGGTTAGTTGGACACTCGACTTTTCGACCGCAACCGTGACCGTGACGCCGAGGGAGGCAGACGATGATTAGGCCGCAGGAAACCTTCACGGATATGCTGGCGCGGCTATTTCCTATTCCCGGCATTCAACTTGGTATCAACTCCCCGCATTCCAAGTGCATCACGTTTCAGGTGACGGAGGACTGCAATCTTCGATGCAGCTACTGTTATCAGGGCTGCAAGACACATCGGAAGATGACGTTTGAAACGGCAAAGGCGGCAGTCGATATGCTGCTTGCCGCAGACGAACGGACGAACCGATATATCACATCTACGGAAACGGCGGGTGTGGTGCTGGATTTCATCGGCGGTGAACCGCTGCTGGAAGTAGAGCTTGTCGATCAGATTCTCAGCTATTTCGTAGAGCAGGTGTTCCGGCTGCATCATCCGTGGGCGACACGCTGGAAAGCCTCTATGTCCACAAACGGAACGCTGTACTTCCGCCCGGAGGTGCAGCGGTTTTTGGAGAAATGGGCAGATCATCTGTCGCTCTCCGTCAGCATTGACGGAGATAAGCAGCTCCATGATTCCTGCCGCGTGTTCCCGGACGGTTCTGGCAGCTATGACCTCGCAATCGCCGCTGCCAAGGACTACATGGCGAAAGGACACGCTCTCGGCTCGAAGATGACTATTGCCCCCGGCAATGTCGGGTATCTGTACCATGCCGTGATCGGACTACTCGACGCCGGGTATCGCGCGATCAACCTGAACTGCGTGTACGAAAAGGGCTGGACGCTCGACCATGCGGCAACGCTCTATACGCAGCTCAAACAGCTTGCCGATTTTGCCTTGACGCTCGATGAGCAGCCGTATCTGTCCATCTTCGCAGAGAACATCGGTCATCCGCTGCCGGAAGATGACAACCAGAACTGGTGCGGCGGCACAGGTCTGATGCTGGCTGTTGACTGCAACGGCGTTTTCTTTCCGTGCCTGCGCTACATGGGAACTTCCCTCGGCACAGATCAGAAACCGTATGCCATCGGTGATTTGGAACACGGCATTATGGTCTTACCGGAACACCGGGCGCGGGTTGCTGAGATGGCGGCGGTCACGCGGCGCAGCCAGTCTACGGATGAATGCTTTGGATGCCCGATCGCGTCCGGCTGCTCCTGGTGCAGCGCCTATAACTACCAATGTACAGGAACGCCGGATAAGCGCGTGACGTATATCTGCCCGATGCACAAAGCGCGCGTCCTGGCAAACGCCTACTACTGGAACAAGCTGCATCGGAAGCAGAAAGACGTAGCGCGATACCGCCTGGACATTCCGGACGGATGGGCGCTGGAGATCATTTCCCCTGCGGAACTGGCGCGCCTCAAGGCTCTTTCAGAGGAGGACTGAATATGGCGTACATTGAAGCCGAACGCTTTGCCGAACTGAAAGCGCGCGTAAAAGCCGAGTGTCTGCGCCGCTGCCACACCGGGTCTGTTGCGGAGTACGGCGGCGAGAAATACGAATACACGAATAGCCCGGAGGAAGATCATACGGTCGATGTCGAGCATTATGAGAAGCTGGCGCTGCCGCTGTCAAAGATCCACAGCGAAAAAGTGCCGAGTCTCGACGGACGCAGAATCGTGTTCGATGAGGACATCACAGGCTTTGAAGCGGCGCTTACGCTATTTGAATCCCGCCCCATGACAGACAAGACACGGGGCGATTGCGAAACGTCCTGCACGGGCGCGTGCTACACCGGCTGCTCTGGCGATTGCACGGGCGGCTGTGAAACGACCTGCTCCGGCGAATGCCAAGGGTCTTGCACCGGCTGCGGAAGCGGCTGCGCGAACACCTGCGAGGGGTCTTGCGCCGGCGGCTGCTACGGCTGCGGCGGCAACTGCACCGGCGGCTGCTCTGGCTCCTGTGACGGAAGCTGCTCTGGCTGTTCTGGCGGTTGTTCGGGCGGCTGCTCTGGAAGCTGCTCTGGCGGGTGCAAATCGTCCTGCACTGTGACCTGCGGCAATACTGGCTGCGTTGGTTCGTGCCTTGGGCTCTGCTCGGCAGGCTGCACAACTTCGTGCCAGACCGCCTGCGGCTACTGCGGAACGAACTGCACAAGCGTATCAAAGTAAGGAGGTAGCCTCTTGGAAATTGCAAGCAACTATGAAATCGCAGCCGCGAACCTCGCCATTGCTTTGCAGACGGACACCGTTTCCGCGGAGCAGCGCAGCGAACTTCACGCGGCAATCGGCAGCAGCATCGACAAACTGGTTGATGCGCTGAACATGGTTATCGTCTGCTACAACAAGCGGATGTATGGCGGCGAGATCACGCCCGAAAAGGCTGCGCGCTGCGTCAAAGCAGAGTACGCCGCCATTGGTCTTTCTGATGTTGTCGCGTATAGCCACTTTGCCGCAGCCATTGAGATGTTCTTCGCGCGGAAGTCGCTGATGGCGTTGACACCAGATGAAAAGATTGCGCGTGTCAAGGCAATCTTTGACCAGAATGGGCGCTGCAGCTGCGGGCGCATCAAGGACGCGATGAACATCTATTGCCTCCGGCTGCTGTCGCACATGGGCGTTGTTACCGCAGACCTGTCCTTTACGAACTGCGTCATGCGTGAGATCAATGCCATCACGGAAAGCCGGAAGAATGCAGCCATCATGCCGCAGGCGCTCGTCACAGAATTGTAAGGGGTGATCGTATGGCAGTAGAAAACGTAAATTCCAAACCGATTGCCGCGTCTGCGGCAGTTGCAGACTTTATTCTCGCTTCAATCGCCGGCAAGGTGCGCCGCGTTCCAATCTCCACGCTTGCTGAAACGCTCACTGACGCCGAAGTTGCGCTGATCAGCGCCGCTGCGTCCGCACTGGTATCTGCTGCGGGCAAAGCCTGTTATATTGGGGATAACGAAAACTGGTATGTGTGGGATGGCACTCAAGGCGCATTCATTGACTCCGGCTTCCCATCGCGCGGCACGCAGGGCAACCCCGGCGTAATCTTCACGCCGCACCTGAGCGAAGCGGGCGTTTTGAGCTGGACGAACGACGGCGGTCTTCCAAATCCCGATCCTGTCAGTCTGCTCGGCCCAGCTGGCGGCGTGACCTCGTTCAAAGGACGCTCCGGGGCGGTCATGCCGCAGGCAGGAGATTACAGCGCGGAACAGGTAGGCGCGGAGGAAAAGGATGCCGTCAAGAATCACAATGAATCCGAAGCGGCACACAAATCATTGTTCGATGCGAAGCTGAATACGGACGGCGACGGCGGCACGCTGAAACCCACCTTCGCGCAGTCCGCGACGCGAACGCAGCTTGAATCCGGTCTGGAGCTGAAAGTGCTGCTTGGTCGGATCATGAAGTGGCTGTCAGACCTCGGCAGCGCGGCATTTCAGAGCAGCAGCAACTTTGAAAGCGCCGGCGCTGGCGCAGCCGCTGTTTCTACACACAACACGTCTCCCAACGCGCACGCGGATCTGTTCGCAAAGAAGTCTGGAAAAGGCATTGCATTCACTTTGACGCTGACCGTTGCCGGTTGGTCTAACCTCTCGCAGACATTGGAGGACGCGCGCTTTCTTGATGCGGACTACGCCTACATCGTTACGCCGGTCGGAAGCAGCCTGACCGCATGGGGCGAAGCGGGAATCCGTGTCGGTGACATCACCGAAAACGGCAAAATGCCGTTCACCTGCACCGAAACGCCAACGAGCGCAATCACGGTGAACATCTACAGAGCGGAGGTCACACAATGAGCAAAGTGTTTCAGATGATGGGCGGCGCGGGTGGAAGCATCAAACTTGCTTCCATTGAGATCACAACGCCGCCTACAAAGACCGCCTACAAAGCTGGTGAGCAGTTTTCTACTGCCGGCATGGTGGTCAAAGCAACCTATTCCAACGGCGCTACGCTGATTGCAACAGGCGTTTCGGTCGAACCGAGCGGCGGTCTGGAAGCAGGACGCACCAGCGTCACGATCCGCTATACCGAGGGCGGCGTTTCCTGCACCGCAACGCAGGCCGTTTCCGTCACCAAGACATCCGTGACAGTTCCGAGCCAGAGCGGAAGCCTGACGTATTCGGGCAGCTCGCAAAGCCCGGCATGGTACAACTACGATACGACGAAAATGACGCTTGGCGGCACGACCAGCGGCACGAACGCCGGCAATTACAGCGCGAAGTTTACGCTGAAAGATACAGCCCTCTATCAGTGGGCAGACGGTTCGACCGCGCCGAAAACCGTATCGTGGAAGATTGGCAAGGCAGATGGCTCACTGACGCTCAGCAAGACTTCGATCAAGCTGGAAGACGGAAAGCTGACGGACTCGTTCACGGTGACGCGCCTCGGCACCGGCACGATCTCGGTTGTGTCGAATGCCCCGGATATTGCAGCCGTATCTATCTCCGGCAATGTTGTGACTGTAAGCAGCGTAGATGAAAACTCCGGCACGGTCACGATCACCGTGTCCGTTGCCAGCGACACGAATTACAACGCGCCCGCGAGTAAGACCTGCACTGTGTCGTGCGTGTTCGTGACGATCTTCGGCGTCTGCTGGACATACAGCAATTCCTCCCCGGCACTCTCCCGCCTGACGCCGAGCAGCGACCCGAACGGATATGTCAACGCTGAGGTTTCCGCAGAGCCGAGCCCGGCAATCGGCACGGGCGCGGGCAGTTCTCCGTTCGATGCGTTCATGCCATGGCAGGGCATGGAGGAATACAACATCGTCAACGGCGCGGTGTCGTACAAGAAAGGACAATCCGGTTTCTCCCGGACGTCCTATGACACGATGATATTCATCCCGGAGTTCTATTACAAGATCGTCTACAACAGCAGCCAGAGCAAAATCTATTACTACGTTGCAAACGCTCCGTTCACAGGCTTTGCAAAGCACCCCGGCTCTGGCCGCTATGTTGGCAGGTACAACACCATCGCAAGTTATTACTCCAAGTCCGGCGCGAATCCGCTGACGAGCATGACACGCGCCACAGCGCGCACGAACTCCCGCAACAAGGGCAGCAAGTGGCAGCAGTACGATTACGCTTCGTGGTGCGCGGTCTGGCTGCTCTACCTCGTTGAGTTCGCAAGCTGGGATAGCCAGAGCAAAATCGGTCAAGGTATCTGCGGAAATGCTTCGCTGCAAAAGACCGGCACGACAGACGGCATGACTTACCACACCGGCACGGCGGCTTCCTCTCGGACCTCCGCAGGCGGTGTGCAGTACCGCGGCATTGAAAATCCGTGGGGCAACGTCTACGAATGGATTGACGGTATCAATTTCAGCAACCGCGCCGCCTATATCTGCACAGACCCATCGAAATATGCCGACGATACCAGCACGAACTACACCGCAGCCGGTCTCAGCCTGCCGAGCAACAGCGGCTTTATCAAGACGCTCGGCAACTGCACCGCGCTCCCATGGGCATTCATCCCAACGGCACAGGGAGGGAGTTCGACGACCTACGTTCCCGATTACGTGAACTCGAACTCTGGCTGGTGTGTCCTCTACGTCGGCGGCTGCTATAGCTATACCGCCGGGCGCTGCGGCCTGTTCTACTTCAACGGCTACTACGGCTCGTCCTATGCGTACTCGAGCATCGGCGCGCGCCTCCTTTACGTCCCCTAATGGGGGATCGGGGGCCGCAGCCCCCGGGCGTTCCGAGTAGATGGCAGCACAATATTTGCTCTGGCGCGGTAGCGCCGCTTCCCTTATCCGCGCGAAGCGCGGCGCGTATATTTTTCAAAATAACGTATTTCGTTATTTTCTCCCGCTTTCAGAACTTCCCGGTTCACAGACGGTATAATCTTCACCGGGATTGCCCGTGCAGCTTGTGCGACGGTATTCTGGCCTTCGCGTGAACTCGAACTCTGGCTGGTGTGTCCTCTACGTCGGCGGCTACTATAGCAATACCGCCGGGCGCTGCGGCCTGTTCTACTTCAACGGCAACTACGGCTCGTCCAATGCGAACTCGAACATCGGCGCGCGCCTGCTTGTTTGTATGCTCCATTTCTTTGCACGGACTATCCCGCGCCGCTTGGCGAAAATATTGCCACTACAGGACGGGCTTTAGTACGACCGAAAGGTATCTGGAAAGACTCCGATGGCAAACAAGGAGCGAGGCAAATGCCAAAAAGAAAAGGATTCCTGTATGAATGGATGTGCGATAAAGAGCATATCCGCGCCGCGATTGCGTTCGGCTCAAAAGGCAAACGCAAGCGGCATGATGTGAAGCGGGTGCTGTCCGACGTGGACGGATACACCGAGCGCGTCTATGAACTGCTGACAACGCAGAGCTTTGAGCCAGCGCAGCCAAAGATGCGCCGGTTCTACGATGTGAGCAGCCAGAAGTGGAGGACGATCGAATATGTTCCGTTCTTCCCTGATGGCATCATTCACACGCTGATGGTCATGGCGGCAGAGCCGACATTTCGGCGCGGCATGAACCATTGGTGCTGCGCGTCGGTGCCAGGACGCGGCGGCAAGCACGCGATCCGTCGCTGCAAGCGCGTCATCTACCATGACAAAAAAGGCAGCCGGTATGTCTGCAAGATGGACGTTCACCACTTCTATCACTCCGTTGACCGGCACAAGCTGATCTGGATGCTGGCGCATAAGATCAAAGACAAGAAATACCTGAAGCTGACATGGGATATTCTTCAGACCTGCGAACACGGACTCGCCATCGGCTTTTTCATCTGCCAATGGCTTGCGAACTTCTACCTTGAATCGCTCGACCGATATATTCTGACGCTCGACGGCGTGAAGTACAGTGCAAGGTACATGGATGACATTGTGCTGTTCGGTCCGAACAAGAAAAAGCTGCACCGCGCGCGTAAAGCGGTTGCCGAGTATCTGCAAAAGCGGCTGCGCCTGCAGATGAAAGGAAACTGGCAGGTGTTTCCCTTGCGGGCGCGGGCGCTGGACTTTGTCGGGTATCGGTTCTACCGCGACCACACCACCATGCGGCGTAAGAATTTCCTGCGCTTCACGCGGCAATGCCGCAGAGTCCGCAAGCGGATCGAGCGGCATCAGCGGATCTCTTATTCGTCCGCTGCCGGTCTGCTGAGCAGAATCGGTCAGCTCAAGCATTGCAACGCCGTTGCGGTGCGAAAAAAGTATGTTGACCCCATCGGGGTACGAATCTTAAAGGAGGTTGTGCGAAATGAAAGTAAGAGGCGACAATGCGCCAGCCAATGCGTTTTCGCTGGAGGAGCAGCCTGACAAGCCCGGCTACTGCCTTGTGCGGTTCTATGAGAACGTAGCGCCGTTCTCGGAAACGCAGGGCGAGCTGACGATCTCCGGCTATGAGTACGACGAATATTATCTGGAACTGCCGTTCTATGACGGGATTTCCGATGATATTCTCGGAAACTTCGATGGCTATTTCGCGCAGGCGAAGCTGGCAGAAGCGGAAGCGGAAACAATTCCGAAGCTGAAACAGCAGGTAAGCGATCTGCAAAGCGTCAACGAAGGACTGACCGAGCAGATCACGCAGGCGCAGCTTGCGCTATGCGATGTCTATGAGCTTGTGATCGGAGGTTGACGGGTATGGCAAAAATCTATGCCGAGCTGATCCGCAAGGGTCTGAAAACACTTGATGATGTGCCGGAGCGACTCAGGGATGAGGTCCGCCGTATTCTTGAAGAAAGTGAGGTCGAGGGCGTATGACGCGCCTTCGACTTTTTCTTTTGACCATTTTGCTCGGGAAGGAGGTGCAGACCATGGCAATCGTTTATGCGACCTTGATTATCAAGGGCAAGAAAACGCTCGATCAGGTGCCGGCTCTCATCAAGCCGCAGGTCGAGGAAATCCTGAAGGATCTCGAAGTAGAGATCTGACACGCAGCAGGAGGGGCGGCACGGTCTGCCTCTCCTGCATTTTGCAAGTAGAGGTGAAAGTGATTATGACAATCAACGCTGGTGAGTTTCTGATCGCGTTTGTCGCGGCTATGGGGATTCCGTCCGCCATCATGGGCTTTATCGTCTGGAAACTGGAACGGAAAATTGCGGCGCGTGATAAGCGCGCCGAAGAGCAGGAGGAAGCGCAGAAAGAATTCTTTCTGCTCATGGTGCAGAGTACAGGCGCAGCAATCGCGCTCGGCGAAGCAACCGCCAAGGCGGTACAGCGCATTCCAGACGCGAACTGTAACGGCGATATGCACGATGCTCTGAACTACGCAGCCAACATCAAGCATAAGCAGAAGGATTTTTTGACAAAGCAGGGTATTCACGCCATGTATGACTAAGGAGGAACACGATTCATGGAATACAACATTACCACCATCATTCAGGCGGTATTTGCGCTGATTGCAGCAGTCATTACCGTCATCGTCATTCCGTACATCAAGAGCAAGACCACAGCCCAGCAGCAGACCGATATTGAAGGCTGGGTGAGAGTCGCTGTTTCTGCCGCAGAGCAGCTTTATAAGGGCTCTGGTCGCGGAGATGAGAAGAAAGCATTTGTGCTTGACTGGCTCAAAAAGCGTCACATCGCTGTTGACGAAGCAAAGCTGGACGCTATGATCGAGGCTGCTGTGTATTGGCTGAATCACAGTTTCCTCACCGCCGGTGAGCTTTTGACCTCCGGGGGCGACGAAACATGAGCGTACGCATCGGGCAGGCGTCGCTCGGCGAAACCGGCGCGCATGGGCAGAAACCCGGCAATCAGACCGGTCGCGAATTAAACTTCGCGTATTGGTACTCTGGAAGCTGGCTCGGCGTTCTCCGGTTCAAGGACCGCAGGAAAGCCGAGCTAGCCGCGCAGGCGTGCGAAGCTGGTGTCGGCAACAAGAACATCGGGTACGATCAGGACGGTCGCAACACAGCCTACGTCGCTGCGGAAGCGGTAGACTTCATTCTGAGCAAGATTGCAAAGCCCGTAGAAACGGACTGCAGCGCATTTATGATGCTCTGCGCAATTTCCGCTGGCGTCGACGCCCTGAAAGAAACCTACCGCAAGCAGGGCAATTCCTGCACGACCTACTGCATGATGCGCTGCTTCCCTGCGACGGGAGAATTTGAACTGCTGACTGACCGGAAGCACCTGACATCTGACGCCTACCTGCGCCGGGGCGATATTCTGGTATCGTCCGGGCATACGGTCATGGTGTTGGAAAACGGAGAAAAGGAGGACGACGATATGGACAAGGCAACCTTCACAGAGCTTTTCCGCGAGATGCGGAAAGATCTGCAGGACAACGATTGCAGCGATTGGAGCGAAGCCGCCCGCAAGTGGGCGGTTGACAACGGCATCGTGCAGGGCGGCGCGCCGCTGCCTGACGGCTCTGCAAACTTCATGTGGCAGGACATGATGACGCGCGAGCAGCTTGTCACGGTTCTGTACCGCTTCGCACAGAAGCTCGGCGTGGGCTGATGGCGCAGAAAAGGCGCAGGCGAAAGAAGCCGGATGCGAGCAAAAAGTTTTTCGTCCTGCTTGTTCTGTCCGGCTTATTCATCACGCAGGAATGCGTGTTTTTGATGTATCTCTGCATCAGGTTAAGCTATACGGCTGCGGCGGCATGGCTGACAGCGGCGCTCGGCTTGGCGCAGGTTATCATCATCGCAGCCTGCAACGGCTACTTTGGGCTTGCCAAGTCCGACCACAAGCGCGGCGGCATCACATTTGAAGCTGCAAAGGCAAACAACTTTCAAGGACAGTACGACGTGGACAGCGCCTATATCTGACCGCACGAACAAACCCCTCGCATGGCAGGAATGTCATGTGAGGGGTTTTCTTTTTTGCGCGGCTCTGGCGGCTCGCTACGCCGTTTTTATATTCGCTCATTGTTTCTCTCGGGCATTCGCACTGCTATGAGTTGCAAGTCCAGCAACGACGCGACAGAGGCGTTTATCTTAGAACGACCATGTGTCACGCTTCGGAACAAACTCAATGATGGTATTCTCTGGGATTGGGTCACACGGTTCGCCATCAAAAGCATTTCCATACTTCGTGCAGATGTCCGCCGGTCTGCTTCTACGCGGGTCAACGTCAACATACAGCTTCCCGTCGCACTCATACACGGGGCGATCCCAGCTATCACGTCCCAATAAGCGAAGCGTCAGCTTCGGTGCAGCGCAAAACTCTTCATAGCTCATGTTCCCCGCTGCTTTCATTGCGGAGCTGGCAGCAGCCAGCTCATCGGGTGTCCAGTCTTTACTCATGCTCAATAGTCCTCCTCAATACATTCATCCGCTTCGGTGTAATATGCTCCGTCGTAGCCTTTTGCCATGACCTTTTCGTAGCAGCCGAAGCAGACCAGCCGGAAAGTGATGCCGTGGCAGTCGCGCGTAAAGGTCATGTCCTCCCGCAGAAACTCGCCCTTGCAGACTGGGCATTCAATCTTCCGCACTTCCTCCCAGCCGGCGTCTTCCAGATCGTCGAAGCCGTTCCAAACGTCCTCCAAGACGATCTGCTTTTCCTCGTTGACAATCAGGCACGCGGCTTCGTCGCCGTAAAGTTCGCTTTCGAGCAGGAACAGGTGCGCGGTAAGCGTTTCCGGTTTGCCGTCCACGTCCGGGGTAATCTTATAATCGCCCTCGTCAATGACGTACCACGTTCCCTTGTGACCGGTGATCTCAATGCCGCCGCTGCTACGATCCAGCTTTTTACTCATCGTCATCGTCCTTCCCATAGTCTTCTTCAAAGCGACCCTCGGTAATGCCGCCGTAGGTGTAGCCGTTGTCAAAACTCAGATAGACCGGCGTATCTTCATCGTACTGGGCGAGGAAGTTAATCAGCTCGCCGGCCGTCATCGTTCTGCGGATCTGGTCGATGCCGTAACCTTCGCGGAAAGTAGAACAAATCAGCTTTTTCATTGTCGGCGCTCCTTTCTCAAAATCTGAATACCAGCCCTTTGACCTCGCGGCGGCCTGATGGATCGTGCAGCGGATCGCGGGTAACAGTTCCGACGCCCTCCAGATACGCGCCCTCGGCTACCAAGGCGTGGACACTTTCCATGAGCGCGGTTGACTGATCTGTGACGATAATCTCGTCAATATCAGCTGCGGTTAATGCGGCAACGAATTCTTTCATCACGCCGTCCTTAATCTGACTGCCCCATGGAAGCGCTCTGACCTCAAACATATCGGCTCGGTCTTCCGTGCTCTGCTCCCAGCTCCGGTATGCGTAAACCTGTCCGCGAGTAGGGTTCTTCTCCGTGTCGCGGAGTTTTTCAAAGTATTCCTTTGCGGTATCTCTGTTGAGCGTATCCAAAATCTCCTGCCTGATTTCATCGGTGATATTGATCTTCATCGTTGTTGCCTTTCTGCCCTCGTGACCTCCGGGGCGGGCGGTGGTTTAGCAGCAGTAGAAGCGGAGTTCGCCGTTGACCAGCTCATACATGAAGCAGGCGCAGTCAAAGCGGACGTAGTTCCAATCGGTGGCCTCGTACACGGGCGCGCGGTCGAAGGTACCAGCCTTGCGAATGCGGCGGTGCTTGTTGACCTCGTAGGTGTTGGCCTCGTGCAGAATGCGGATCTTCTCGGGATCGAAGCCGCACTCGTCAGCGATAAACGCCTTGGCCTCCTCGTCGGTCATTGCCTTGCCGTATTTGGCAAGCTCCTCGTAACGCTTCTGCTCCATGTTCGTTCCGGTACCATCGCTGGGCTTCCATTCAAGCTCACGGTCCAGCTCGGCGGTCAGCTCGTCGATCCGCTTTTCACGGTCGGCCATATCCTTCTTGTACTGCCGCTCGCTCTCCAGCAGCAGGCTGTTCAGTCGGTCGATCTCGGCGGCCCTGGCCTTGCAGAGCTTCCGCGCCCCGCCGTCCTTGACGAAAGCCTTACAAAAGGCGTCCTTGTCACCGTCGAAGTCGTAATAGGCTTCTTCGATCTTGGCGTACTCTTTGGCGGTCGGCTCGAAGCCGGTGCGGTCGATAAATTCGGACATCATCATTTTGCGTTCCTCCTTGATTTTTCTGCCTTACTCGGTTATAATCAAGGCGGCGGGAGTAAGGCTTCCCGCTCGCCTTTCGGGGTGTTTGAGTAGCGGCGCTTTAGCGGGGGTCGCTACTCTTTTTATGCCTTGACCTTGCTATCTCGCACGATCTTTGCGGCGGTAGCCGGATCGTCGGCGGTTGCTTCAATCAGCTTTGCGATGTTCTCTAAGAACTGATTGAGCTCGGCGGTTGTCATCTCGTTCAAGTCCTCACTTCCTTTCGTAAGAGGCTTTCGACCTCTGCCTTACGAGTATATAGTACACCATTTTGATTTACTTGTCAACGGTTTTGATAAACTTTTTTGATTTATTTTCAAACTTTTTCAGTTGACAAGTCCACTCTTTTGATGTACTATGTGAAGTACAGAAAGGAGAGTGCATATTGTGTCGGTATCGGACAAGGTAAAGGGGCTGCTGGCTCTCTGCGGCAAGAAGCAGGTCGACATGGCTGCAAGCTTCGGAATGAGTAAGCAAACGATGGGAAACAAGATGAATCGCGGGAGTTGGTCTGCCAACGATCTCGCAAAGGCTGCGGAATTCTGCGGCTGCAAACTGGCGTTTATTATGCCAGACGGTCAGCAGATCATCATTGATGTTGAGGAAAAAGAAAAGGCCCCGGGCGAATGAACGCCCGAGGCCTCGGAGCAGGCTTAACGCTTGCTATGTATATCCGCGCCGGTGCGCGTCTTGACTCTGGTCTCCTTGTTTTCCTCTCGGATCATCAGGTCTGACAGCTCACACCCCAGCGCCTCACAAATAAGATCCAGATGCTCCAGGTTTACCCTTTCTGCGATCTCATGGTACAGGTCATTGATCGTCGAAGGTCGAATGCCTGTTGCCCTTGCAAGGTCAGCTTGTGACCACCTCCGCTCGCCAAGCCGGGTGGACAGTAAAATCCTAATCATAGCCATGCTCCTTTACGGTAGATTCTAACAACGATTTTAGAATCTCGCTGGATTTTGGTAGATTATAACGAAATCCGTTATGGCTATGAGAGAACACAAAGAGGCTACCACACAGGAAGTTCCCTGTGTAGTAGCCTCTTTCTTTATTTCTTGGCATAGGCAAGTGGAAACACCA